>Ga0228711_1000459_pt1 | contig 49545 bp, 36 predicted proteins | sample MedpolnodulmetaG_2_FD_177996 | JGI IMG/M metagenome (GOLD analysis project Ga0228711, IMG submission 177996) | Root nodule microbial communities from Medicago polymorpha collected in Santa Monica, California, United States - brown nodules | ecosystem: Host-associated > Plants > Roots > Nodule...
GTACACACACTTTTTTTTTTTTTTTTTATATATATATATATATATATATATATATATATATATATATATATATATATATACACATACATATATTGTTCTTTTATAAAAAATTGTTTACATAACTAGGTTATATTTTATCTTGAATTTTCATTTTTTTTCCTTTGTATATCATCACAATGTAGTTTAAATCAAAGCTCCATAGGTTAGAAAGTATATTGATGAGACATGGTCATAACGTAATAATAATTTACATATTGCTGACCAGACTCTAGTCCAAGGTGCAATATATTTTAACTTGCAATGGTGTAAGGAAATTTGTTTATCATCACTAAAGAAGCTGAAAATCGACTTCATAAGTTATACGGGAAAACCTTCCTTAAATTCCTTAATACATTCCTTAAATGTCCTATCTCTGGCTGCCCTGTCCTAGAAACTTTCAATACTGTGTTTTGTGATGTCGACTACGGAAAATTTTGTTTGCCACCTACATTGAAGATGTTGACAACCATTGTTTACATTGATGGTAAAAGAATGGTAACCTTAATATTACCCAAATCTCATTAAGTGATGATGGAAACTTGAAAAATGTGGTAGAAGCAATGTTTCGCTTGGCTAAAACATTTAGTGTTGAGTTGTTCAACAACAAGGTATAATTTATTATGAAAGTTTTTTTATTGGTATTTATTATCTTAGTTTCTAATATATAGTACCATACTACCGTATTGTTAATGATCGATGTATTTCACTAATCAAATACATACACATGTATATATACAAGTATTCAAATCCAAATTCTTCAACTAAATATTCTCAATATCAAAGTAACAAGTATCCAATGATAATAAAGTTAAAACTTGATTGAATATAAAAAGAAACATAGGAAATTATGGTATAATATCTTCATCCTTTAGTTTTGTTTGTACAAGCTAGTATTACATCATTACTACTTATCGTCGTGTACAAGCAGAATCTACTGGGTGGCCCCATTGATCTATGTTTTCCGAAATTTCACCATTTACTTCATCTTGAACTCATTCTTCCTTGGGTTTGACTCAAGTTTTCTACTGAGCTTGTGTCACAGATGTCATCTGCTTCAAGTTCTCATAATTAAAATTGATAGGTTTGTTTAGTTCTTGAAGCTTTGGTTTATTTAACTTTATTCAAGGTCTAGTTTTATGCATATTTTAAGGGAAATGCTAACAAGAGTCATAAGAGTCGTAGGAAATTATGCATATTTCAATGGAATTTGTTGCATCATCATTGTTGCCTCCCTCTTCATTTCCCTTTACTCCTTCTTCAATGTAATCATCATAATCATTTTTCAGTCTGCATTCATCTTTGTTGTTGTCCCAGTTCCAACATACATCTTCTTTGAAATATCACATCACTGCTAATGATTATTTTCTTGGAAACTGAATCATATAGTTCGTAGGCCTTTGATTCATCACTTACTCCCAGCAAAACACATTTGTGTTCTTATCATCTAACTTGCTTTTTTTATTTTTTATTTTTATTTTTTTTTCTGGTCTGGAATATGTGCATGAGCCACACATCCAAAAACTCTAAAGTAATTAATTGTTAACTTCACACCACTCCATCCCTCTTCTGGAGTTTTGTTTTGCACAACCAATATAGGACATCCATTGAGAATATTTACATATTCCGGCCAAAACATTTTAGGAACCTACTTCTCAACCAGCATAGATCGCACCATAATTCATTATCGTCCTATTTTCTCTCTCAACAACTCCATTTTGTTGAGGAGTATAGGGTGCAGTCAATTGTCTGCTTATGCCTTGAACTTTGCAAAATTCTTTAAACTCGTTTGAGGTAAGTTCACCACCTCTATCAACACAAGGTTTAAAAGTTCTGAACATTGCAAAAGCCTTTGATTTTTCATGTAAGAAGTAAATCCATGTCTTGCGAGTAAAATCATCTATAAAACTTGGGAAGTACCTTTTGTTTCTATTAGATCGTGGTTTAATGGGTCCGCGCACACACACACACAAGTTGAAGCTTATTTGATGCTGTCAATAAGCTTTTTTTAGACATAAAGTCTCTATGTTACTTGCCAATCAAACACTCTATACATAGCTTCTTTGGAATTTGGATTGAAGGCAGCCCATTTACCATTTTCTTATAAAAAGAGTCCTCAAGCCTTGATAGCTTAAATGACCAAACCGACAATGCCAAAGATAAGATTCATTTTCTAATACATTTTGAAAACATGTAGGCTCATTTGGTATCTTCTAAGCCACCAAACATAACATTTTATTTCCACTCATGATTGTCTCCGTAATTAATCCTTTTGTTGGATGATACATCATACACTTCCCATGTTGAATCAAAATAGATAAACCTTTATCTTGTAGTTGTACTATGCTCAATAAAATCTTCTTTAACTCATAAATGTAGTAAATGTTAGAAGTTACCTGAGTAAATCCATTCACTTGCATACAAACATGGGGAGAAGGAAGAAGTGTGGTTTCTTGAATCCGGCTGTAGCAATCATATGAATGGAAACCAGGAGTGGTTCTCAAATTTAGATGAAGATTTGAGACATACTGTAAAACTTGGAAATGACAGTAGAATGGATGTTATCAAAAAGGAAGTGTCCGTATGCAAGTGAATGGATTTACTCAAGTATGTTATAAGATTTACTACATTCCTAAGTTAAAGAACATTTTATTTCCACTCATGATTGTCTCCACAATTAATCCTTTTGTTGGATGATATATAATAAATTCCCATGTTGAATCAAAATAGACATGCCTTTATCTTGTAGTTGTCCGATGCTCAATACATTGTTCTTTAACTCAAGAATATAGTAAACCTTAGAAATTACCCGAGTATATCCATTCACTTGCATGCCAACACTACTTTCCGATAACATCCGTTCTACTGTCATTTTCAAGTTTTACACTATGTCTGAAGCCTTCATCTAAATCTGAGAACCACTTCTTGTTTCCACTCATATGATTGCTTCAAGTAGAGTCAAGAAACCACACTTCTTCCTTCTCCCCATGTTTGTTTTCAACATAGGACATCAACAATACCTCTTCTTTTTCTTCTTCTTCAAATTCAACATAGTTAGCCATTTCCTCCCAATCAGGACACTCATATTGATAATGTCCTAACCGATGACACCAAAAACACTCTATAACAACTTTTTTTGTAGGGTTGTTGCAACCTTCTTCTTCTCCAACCTCCTCTAAACACGACCCTACCTCTTCCTCTTACGGTTATATCTTCACAAGATATCTTAAGAACTTGCTCTTCTTCTCCATGACTTTTCATCCTTTGTTCATGAACAAGAAGATTACTTTGCAACTCATCAATAATCATTGTGTCCAAGTTGTTGGATTCTTCAATAAACCATACCACATAATCAAATTTTGAGATCATTGATATTAAAAAAGCATTAACTGTTTCTCCTTCTTTCATATGATGAATTTCAAAGTCCATCCATAAAGCTTGCATGTGCTCTTTTGAATCGGTTTGAACCCTAAAATTTTTGCTTCATTGAATCCCATATACTTTTGGACGTGTGCTTATTGAAGATTGTTTCAAGCACATCATGAGAAATTGCTTGAAAAAGGTAATTTTTAGCCTTCAAGTCCATCAACTTCAGCTCTTTAATCAATTTGCGTTGCACCTCAGTTGGCTTTACTTCTTCTTCCACAACCAATATCCCATTTTCAATGAGATCCCAATAGTCTTTCTAACGAAGAAAATTTTACATCAAAATCGCCCAATGGTTATACTGACCATCAAACTTGGGAATAACAGACTGTACGAAACTACTACTATCATTTTCCACCATTCTTCTAAACTCCTTCTACTGGAAAGAACATTGCAATTTCTTTCTTGATACACACTTATTTCTCTCACCCCAACTATTTCTCTCACACTCAAACATTGTGGATCAGGCCCCAATAATGGAGCCCTGATACCAATTGTTGGTAATTAACTACCATACTAGTTTTATGAGATAATGTCTTGTTTTATTGAGAACAAGAGTTTGACTTTATATATACTTACACTTTATTCAAAATTGGAAAACGTGAAAATAGATGCAACCACATTATAAGCCTTATAATGTGTAGACTATGTCTGAATAGATGCAACCACATTACAAGCCTTATAATGTGTAGACTATGTCTGAATAGAAAAACTAAGTAATACTTCCTAATAATAGAAACAAATTAAACATAACCACACAATAATTTATCTTTGAATAATTTCAAAGATGATTACGATTGGTTTAGTCTGCACAATTAGTTGTCGCTTATATATATTAGTCATACGAAGAGTAGTTGAGATTTGCTAGATTTATAACCATAACTTTTGGATTTTCCCACTTAGAAAATCAACTTAGTGAATTTTACTAAGTAATGTTGTTAACAATCTCTGTTTATTTGGGGCATTAATGTTCATTGACCAGGTCTTACTGCAAAGAAATTCTTGTGGAAGCATATTTTCTTTTGCACAAAAAAGTACTAATTTAATTTTTGGTGAAATTTTTAGAGAAATTTCTCCCTTCGTAAAATAGAAAGTAGTGCCTAGACTGTGCTAGGATTTTCTAGAATTCTTGGCATGTTGATAAAAGTGGCATATTTGTACTTTCCCCCTCTCTTGTTTTAATGTATTTCATGCTTTGAAAGTAATCCAAAACTTTTGTAATCAATTGCTTAATATTATGTTCCTTTAATGTATACTATAATTATATATATGCCTAGCAGTTGTGTGGCCTTTGTAGTAAAAGCTGAGAACCAATTTAAACGTTAACCAACTCTTGCAAATTTTTAGTTCAAGGTTCATATATACAATGGATTTTGTGTTTACTATCATCTTATGCAGGCAATCTATCTATCTATCACAAATGTTAGGGGACAGCTTTGCTTCTTATTAGAACTTTGTATTCATTGAAAGGTCATTGTTTAAGAGACAAATGTTTATCACGGATTTTAAGGCCAAAGTTATGGAAGTTTGTAATTTATAATTTTATAATCTTCATTAGTTTAAATTGCAAAAGAATAACGGTTACTATTTAGTATTACTTGAAGTCTGTTAAAACTTTTAAGTTTTATTTCCTCCTAATTATTTAAGTAGCCACCCATAAAAATCACAATTGTCTTTCTTGTTCTATATCATGTACCTTGAATGCACGACAGACCACATTATTTAGAATGAATATCCAATTTGGTCCCTAAAGTTATAGGTGCTAATTGCTATTAGGTTAGTTAGTCCTCAAATAGGAGAAATTCAAAATAGTCTCTAAAACTTAAAATTGACGACCATTTTAGTCTACACTCTACACTTACATTTTGAGATTTGACTAATAATTCTTATGTTTGTTTAGAACTTGGGAGGAAACTAACAGAGAAGGTATCATATTGTTAACTGTGTTGTAAGTTTAAGATTCATCTCTAAACAAAATCAGGTTCAAGCCATGGAAATCATTTCAAACCGTAGCCAAGATAGAAGATAACGACTTTTTTAACATTTAGGAACTAGAATAAAGGATCAATTAATGGATCACCAATCCAGTTCACTACTAGAAAACAACATTTTAACCTCCAATATTTGTGTCCGCTTAGAGTCGATTTAACTCACGCTACATTAATTTATATTTAAATTTTGGAAAATGTTTGAGTTGGGTCATACAAGGCTACTGCCTACTGGGCAGGGGTGGAGCTACAACAAGCATTCTGTGGGCACATGCCTGCACTAAAATTTTCATTTTAGTATGTAATAGTATTGTGTTATGCCAACTAACTGCCGCCATTATTTGAGTATAGAAAAAATACCCATCGTATCAAAACTAGTTCAAATTCTTTTTCTTGAGTAATCTGTTCCAATTACTTAATATCTAATAGATCAATTAATCATAATATATAGAATTACACTCCCCTCCCCTCAAAGATGCTTGAATTACACTCCCCTTCCCTCTTATGTTAAAATATACACTTCCCTCCCCTCTTATTCAAAACATATTAGAATTTTTTTCACTCCCCTCCCTTAAGAGAAACTTGAATTACACTGTCCTCCCCTCTTATGTTAAAATCTACACTTTACTCCCTCAATATTTTTTTATTTCTAATAATCTTGCAAAAAGATAATAATCTAACACACTTCCCAAAAAATAGTATTGCGGGTCTATTTTAAGATAATAAAAAATTGAATAAATTTTTTTTGCTATTTTTTATTCACAATTTCATTATCATGTAGTTTTAAACTCTGATAAAATATGAAACAACCCAAAATCAAATTAAAATATGTGAAAAATTACTAAAGACAATAAAACATGGTTATTTAAAAGTTAATTTTATACTCTAAATTATAAAATCAATATCAAAATATTTAAATTTAATTATCATTGACATTTAAATTATAAAGAAATGAAATAATTTTTCTTAAATGGTGGATCAAAATTAATATATATCATAAAAATATTTATTTATGTTAAAATAGATTAAAGTGTGGTGCATATTTAATTATTAAGGGAGGGGATTGTAATTCAAGCATCTTATAAGGGAGGGAAGTATAAATTTTATTTTTCAAGGGAGGAGAGTGTATATTTTAACATAAGAGGGGAGATGAGTGTAATTCAAGCATCTTTGAGGGGAGGGGAGTGTAATTTACTCTAATATATATTTCTTCCATCTTATAATGAGTGATTATTTGTAATAAAAAATTTGTTTCAAATTGAATGATCTTTTCAATGCAATCTTAATTACTTCGTCTGTCCTAAAATGTTGATCTAGTTGGAGGTTTCAAATATGTTAGTCAATGTACAATTTTGATCTTTAATAATTATAATTATCTATCAGCAAATTTTTTAAAAAAAGTTAATATTTTAAAAATACTCATTGAGACAAATATAACCTCTTATATGCAAACATTTGTCTTAACATATATTACTAGGAAAATAGAGTCAAAGTATGTTATGCGAATATTGTATATATATCAAACAAGGTCGGTCATTTTAGGACCGAAGGAGTACTTTTTATGATAGTACACTAATACTTGCATTATTCTCAAGTCAATAACTTCCACTTTGTTTTTAATATGAAAATTTTAATACATCGATACTTGATAAGAGTAATGTTATAAAAGTATTGTTATTTCTCTTCCATTTGTATATTATGGTGCTTAACAAATCTCAAATACCATGCATGCATGTAGTTTTTTTTGTTGGTAAAATATTATTTTTAGTATTAAAGTATGTGAAATTGCCCCCACAATCTAAAATTTCTGACTCCGCTACTGCTACTGGGACTTAAACTTTAATTTTTAGAACATAAAGAGTCGGTCAGTCCGTCTCTATAATTTTTGCTGATGAAAATTAATTTCTTAAAAATTATTACCTCTTTTTCAGAAGTTGAATAGAGTAGCATCGGATGAGAGTAGAGTCAAATTTTAATTCGGTTGTAGCGACGCTACACCAGCCTTGGATGTCATCAAGCCAACGTTGCTGTTATTGTTCCACCATTTTAACCTCAACTCCAGACATTGAATAAACGTTAGCATTTTTTTCGTCTAGCATGGGTTTATAACCGACGCTATATGTTTTTTCTAGTGGTGATTATTATTATTCTAATTAACAAAACATGTACGCTTCACTTTCATTCATTCACAGCAATAATGGAGGATATGAAGTTTAGGTTCTTTCAATTTGAAGGACATTGAGAAGATGCCTACTTATACTTGATAAAGCTATTCTAATTAACTAATGATACTTGTTTTGCAAGTATTGCCATCAAACCCAAATTGACGAGTAACTAGCGATATACCTATACTATACCAGCCCATCATCCATTGAATAAACTATTAAAGCCAAGGGGCAACCAATTGTATAACACTTGAAACAAGATAAATATACATTCATGTGCTTGCACCAATTTAATCACTGCACATATTATAGCAACAATATTACCATCCAGTGATATCTACTCCCTCTAGTCTCAAATATAAGAAAAAATTCTTTTTTTAGGTTCATTGAATAATTAATGTATCTGCTTTACAATGTAGACCAGATACATTAACTACTCAATGAACATAAAAAATGAATCTTTTCTTATATTTGAAACGGAGGGAGTAGGCAATAGGCATATGACAGCAAATGTTGCAACTTTCAATTTGGTGAGAGTACTTACAAATTCATTTCGTCTCTCATCAAAAGCAGCATATGAAAGTCCTTAATATATCAACTTTGTAGCGTCATATATATAAGTATCATACAAACAAAATAAAGTAAAAGAATAGTATAAAATCAGGAGAAAAGACCATTATTAATCCTAGTAAGCAAATTTTCTTTCAAAAAGTAAACAATCATCTTGCCATGCTTAACCCATGCATAGTCCTCGTCAAATAATCAAACCACAGTAAATATGCAACTAATTTCCTAAATAGCAAAGAAGCTGTATAGTAAATTAGTATGCAATCTATATTCATATTTCATATCATACATATTGACAGACAATAGGTGGCTAAATACGTGATCAAAATCTATCATAAAAATTGATCGCTACACCTTAAATTCTATAATTTGTGCATTGGATTTCGTACTTATAAAGTTGGATCTTTGATACCCATCTTGCACAATCATTTATGATACCAGGAACAAGGCCATACCGTTATGCATTATGCTATAGTCTCTATCCACATAAAAATGCTAAACGTTGCAATATACATCAGTCTGATGAATTAGATATGGAGCATGAAAGGACCTTGGATAAGGCACGTTACAAGAAAATCTGTTATTTGACAAGGGGCAAAAGGTACCCATGAGAAAAGCACCTAAAGCCATGGGAAACTGACATTTGCTAGAGAATTTGCAAGGGGTGAGATCACTTGCAAAACAGCTCATTGTAAAGGGTTTGCGAGGGGTTTAACCCCTGTCAAATTTTTGAGGGGCCAACCCGTGTTAAATGCCTGTCAAATTGTCAGGGGTGCTACTGTTAAAAGCCTCGTCAAAACCGAGCACGAATCCTCTCCATTTGGCAAAAAAAATGGAGGATGCAATTTGAAAAGAGATAGACACAAAAAATAGATGGTGGGTCACCGATGAACAAAAAAGAGTTATAACACAATCGTAAGCAAGATCCGGCGTGGTATCACTGATGAACACTAAGAAGAAATAAAAATAGGGCTTAAAAGTTTGTAACAAAATTAAAGAAAAAGAATATTGATGAATGAATAATTGCAATACCTTAGTGTTGATGAACTTTGATTATTATTTTTTAAATAGAAAATATAATTTATGCTTTTGGGTGTGAAGAAAAGAAAAACATGATTGGTTTGTTGGGGAAGACGAAAAACGCTAGAGGAAGAGTAAATGGGATTTTGGGTGTAAATGAGATTGTGGACATGTTTTGACTATAAAGACCTTTGTGACAGAGGTATACCCCTTGCGAAGACCATGGGAAACGTTATGTACAAAAGATAGAATGATCAACCTCATGGGACACTTGACATGGCCACATGCTTTTCTGACAATGGCATGGCCATACCCTTGAGAAACATTATGCACAAAAGAAAGAACAATCATCATTTGCCGGAAACATCTCTCATCAATCTGAGATAACAGAAGACAGTGGTAAGCTCTCTCTTTAACGCTTGCAAATTTTTGGAATTTCGAATGCTCAAATCGAACGTTTCCAGCTTAGTGTTTGCAAAGGATTTTGACAGAGGTTGCTCTTGGCATATACAATCTTTTCAAAAAGGTCTTTTGGGAGGGGTTTGACAGGTCCTAGCTTACATCTGGCAAATTTGCTAGGGATTTTTTCACACATACAAATAGAAGGTCCATGATCCGAACTGGAGGCACTGCAAATATCCGACCTAGCAAATTTTTATTTGCTAGTTGATATAAGTTTCATTATTTTTTTATGTAGTTAATATAAATAAATTAATAGAGTAAATTATTTTGGAAAATAACAATAAAAATAAATCAATAAGTCAACAAACATAACTTTCGGTCAAAAAGATGCTTTGCCACCCATTGTTTTGACCCAAAAAATTATAATTTATAAAATGACATATTAAAAATAAGTCAATAGTCAACAAACATATTATTTTATTTCATCAAAGTAAAAAATTAGCAGTCAAACTAATAAAATTATATTGAGAACCGAGACTAATAAATAAATAAATCAATAAATATATAACTTTAAACCAAAATAAAAAATTATCCGTCAAACTAACAAAAATAAAAATATATTGAGCACCGAGACTCGTAAATAAATAAATCAATAAACCTTTTCTCCCCCCGCCCTCTCTCTCTCTCTCTCTCTCTCTCTCTCTCTCTCTCTCCCCTATCAAATCCACAATTCTTAGATCATTTGGAAAGCTGCTCTGTTGAAACGACAATGACACAATCAACCTCCAAACTTCTTCATCTTGCCACCATCCTTTGGATGTTCTGTCAGAAGAAAAAAGTCACGACGACAAAAGAAGAAGATGAATCAATCGCAGAAACAAAAGAAGACAGGATTAGTAGTCTACCAGATTGTGTGTTGAGTCACATTCTATCTTTCCTTCCAATCAAAAACTCCATTGCCACCAGCTTTCTGTCTCGCAGATGGCGTTACATTTGGAAGAAGCATCTCTCGGTCCTCGACTTCTCAGATGACTCATTCGAACTCAAAGAAGAACGATCTGAACTCTTAGAACACTTCCAAACCTTTGCAATTTTTGTAAACAATGTGTTCTATAATCGCAAGCCCTCCATAATTCGAAAGATGCGTCTCTCTTGTACTAAATCTCTCATACAAGAAGAAATTTGCATTGATTCAATCAACAGGTGGGTTAGCTCTGGCATTGGGCCCCACCTCGAGGAACTGGATCTCACATTGTTTTCCATGGACGTATACCAATTCAAGTTCCCCATTTCCCTCTCTTCTTGTCCTAATCTTGTATCCCTCAGGTAAGTACAATATTCCATTTACTTTTTTGATTTTATTATTTTATTTATAATTTAGACTTAAATAGGAGTTAAAAGATAGAGTGAAGAATCAATTTGGTCGTTGACAATTTTTTCGCAACCCAATTTCGTATTAGACAAAAAATAATATCAAACCGATTCTTGAGATTATTAAATTGAGAACGAATTAGTTACGCAATCCTCTGTATAAAAATGTTAGGAAATACTTTGGGATTTATTTTTCCGTAAGGGATTGAATTGAGTCGTGAGAAAATTGCGAGTGACTAATTGAGTGTTCACTCTAAATTAAAAGATATCTTTTATAGCTAATAAGATTGCTATCCTATATTTATGTCCAAAATATGTGCAAATATAACCATAATTGACTGTATTTAACAATGTCTATCCTAAAATACCCTTCAACTAATATATGTTTTATTTCGCAACGACTCTTTTGTTCTTACCAAACAAGAAACTATGAAGGGCACTTTTAAGGATTAACTAATATGTTTTATGAGAGATCAAGGAGATTAGTTACATTTAATTTTTTTTTTTGAAGAATAGTTACATTTAATTAATTGTTAATAAGGTTGAAGCTAGTTATTTTTGTAAGACCGCAATATTATATATCATCTTGTGAAAGTTTTGTAAGCAAGCTCTTTCGCATAAAATACACAACACTATTTTTACTTTCTTTCAGATCATTATCATTATAATAATAGTGTTGTGTATTTTATAAGCTCTTTCGCATAAAATACACAACACTATTTTTACATTCTTTGTGATCATTATCATTATAATTATATATCAATAAATAATTATCAATGTCTCTTTCCAAATACTCTGCTTGTATAAACTTTTTCCATAATACTTTAGTTAACATATATAGGTCATCTGATATTTGTCCGCGTGAGTTTAACTCAGTTGGTATGAACATCGCATAATATATGCAATGTCCGGGGTTCGAATCCCGGCCATCAAAAAAAAAAAAGGTCATCTGGTATTTTGTAATTCAAAAAATTTCACTATCTGTCTATCTATATTGTATCAAACTTGTAGATGTAGTACACATTTAGGTTTCATATGTTGTAGATTATATTGATACACTTCCTCTTATGTGTCATGATGATAACGTAATAACAATTGACATGTAGCCCAGTCTTGTTGGTGCAATATATTTTGACTTGCAATGGTGTAAGGACATTTATTTACCATCACTAAAGAAGTTGAAACTCAACATTGGTTATATGGGAATGCTTTCCATAAATGTCCTCCTCTCTGGCTGCCCTATCTTAGAAACTCTGGAGAATCACTTTTGGGTTAAGGACTACAACAAAATTTGCTTGCCACCTACATTGAAGACATTGAAAATTATCGTTGACATTGACCACAGTGTGGCTTCCTTCATGATAAACGGACTTGTTTTTTACTATATTAATAGTACCGAAACCACATTGAGTGATGTTGGTAACTTGCAATATGTGGCCAAAGCGTCTCTTGATATTTTTCCTTCCTTGGATTATTCTGATTTGGATTTCACTTCTTTTCTCAACCTCGTCACTGCTCTCTCTGGAATAAAACATCTAGAACTGAGTCGTTCAACAACAAAGGTACAATTTTATTATATGACAGTCTTATATATAGATATAGTACCAAGTTGTAAATGATTGATGCATTTCATTGATCAAATGCATGCACATATACAAGTCTTAGAAACCAATCATTCTACACTATACATATTAGCTTTCGAAATCACAATCTAATCTTTAGTGATATGATTGTATATATAACATCGAAAATATATGAAAGTATGCTACATTATCTTACTATTTAGTTTTCTACTTATAACTAATATTACATCATTTCCATTTGTTTTTGTTTTGAAGTGGTTGTTACTTGGTGACCACGTTGATCAACTTTTATCAAAATTCAGCAATTTAATTCACCTGGAGCTCATTCTTCCCTTGTTCAACTTGAATTACTTGATGAGCTGGATTCAGGCGTGCCAAATGCTTCAAGTTCTCATAATTCAGAACGACAAGGTGTGTTGAGTTCTTAAGTTTGTTTAAATGAAACTTTGGTTAATTTAATTTTATGCATTATAGTCATAAGGATACATAACACGATTTGTCACACGTGTGTGTCTATATATATGGTTACATCTTATGTAACTCATGTCGTGGTGTTATTTGTTGCGACAGGAAAAACCATCCTTAAAAAGAAGGAATACACAGCCAAGTGTTTCTAGTTGTCTTGTATCAGAATTGGTTTTTATTCAATTTAAAGGATATCAAGGACTTCCAGATGAGTTGCTATTTGTTGAGTATATTTTGCGAAATGGATTTGCTTTGAAGACAATGATTATTTCTGATATTTCGATGGACCTAACCAAGAAGAATGCCATTTTCAAAAGATTATCTAATGTGGAAAGGGCCTCTGGAAATTGCCAACTTATATTTGACTAAGTTGTGTTTCCTTAAGGTGTGATCTCTTCTTTGTATCTTAATCATTTCATAGAAAATTAAGACAAGTTTTAATCTATATAATTAGCTGTCTCTTTTTTAGCTTTCACTTCTATTCATATGCATGTGATTTCATGTTAACCTATATTTGATGAAATTTCATAACTCAATACCCCAAAGTTACTGATTTTCATTGGTCCAGTAATTTTTCCATAAGTCATAATAATTTGGACTATTGGCCCTCTCTACTAAACTTAATTATTCAAGTTTTTCCTCTATAAACATGTTTGTTTTAGAGTTTCAGGCATACATTGAAGAAACGACGACTTTTACCTTGTTAGTTAAATTTAAGGAAAACTATTGAATTTCATGCAACATATATAGCATATCAACTCAGTGAACTTTTATTGGGTGATCTTGTTATTGTTGCAACTAAATCTTTTTTAATTAGGGCAATTGGTGTTCACCTTGATGGGTATCGACATCCCCATTGTGGTAATAGTTTGATCTTCCACACAATCTAAACTAACATATACCATAATTATTCTTACAAATATTTTTTTTTGAAGAGTTGTTGAAAAAGAAGAAGAAATAAGTGCATCTCTTTGTTGGTATTTGCATTTGATTTTACATGTGCAGCAAAACTACCACATTTTGCAAATTAATTAATTTTTTTTAATGTTATGAGGATTAGTTAACATTTTCTTTCTCCATAAGTTTTGTGGATTTAAACTCACTGTTGCTACTTTATTATTTCTACTATGAATTTCAGATGGGAAATTAAATTAAATATATTTTCATGTTTTGTCATTGTTCAAGTCTTCTTATAAAATAGTTTTGCATAAAAAAAGAAGTAACACTATAATTCACATTTTTTCAATTTTCAGAGAATTTTCCCCCTCTTGAATTTTCAAAGTAAAGCTTAGAATGCACATAAACGTCCAGTGTAGCAAGTTGCTTAGAAAGTGACTTTTTTTTTGAGGGACGCTTAGAAAGTGACTGTTATCTATATCTCATGCAGTTGATTGTGCTTTATAGAAAAAGTAGTCACTCAAGTAGATTTGGTGTTTCATTAAAGTCCTTCAATTGTGTTTTCCTCTTGAATTTGCACTAAAAAAATGTAAATACTTGTTTAAATTTTGAGGAAACAAGAAAAAACTTGTGTTTTCAAAGGAAGCCTACTCCAATAGGGTAATTGTTATCTTGTTGGTATTTTCAGTTTATAATTCATCTTATGCCATTGTTTTTCTCAACTTGATTTAGTTTTGATTATTAGATAGTTTTTCAGATTTTAATTGCTAAATGAGTTTACACCGTCAACAAATCTCAACCATCTACATTTGTAGTTTTAGAAGTAAAATTATATGATTGAAGGAAAATGTAATTTTAATGATCTCATGACTACGGTCCATTGATAAATGGAAAAAAAGTCGCAGTGCCAGTGTATATGAATTAAATTCTTATTGAGTTTGTAGCTGGTACTAAACATAATGATATTTGATTAACTTTTTTGTTATATGTTTGGCACTTCGCATTTGTAATGGTGTTATTTGTGAAGTGGACAGATTCATATTTTTCGTATGCTTGGAGCTTCACACAATGAGGACAATGTGTTTTCTATTTCATCAAGTTCAACTTCTTGGGAAACTATCATCTATTTTGGTAGTGGAACAATTGCTCAACAATAAAAAGAATATGGCTATCCTAGTCGCTACATTGCAAGAAATGATGATGTTATTACCAAGTCTATAAGTTTGGGATTAAACATAATCACTCATCCAAATTATGTTTCTTTTTTGCTACTTCTTTTGGGATTATTCTTACTTAATCATGTCAATTATTAATTCTTAAGCTTATAAGGAGAGTTCAACAAAAAAAATTAGTGTATTAGATCGGAGAATCTCGTGGTTCAAGTACAACATTAACCTGGTGGAATTTCTTTCCTCTTTTGCCGTTTCACTCACGTATAAGCTTATTTAACTTTGAATTAATGTGAGTAAACTATAAAGCGAGAAAATCAAGAGTTTCTATTTCAAAAAACTCATAATTTATTTTGATATACATGTTTGATTTTTTTTAATCAATGGTTGATATCCACACAATAAATCAGATAAAAGGACGAACATGATTAACATTTTTAACATTTTATGATTCTAACATCATTTTTGGAATACCGATAATGTGAAGGATTTAGTTGATATACTCCTATATTTTCATGACCAAATTCGGATATTTATTCATTTTATTTTAATTAATTTGACTTTATTTTTATTTTGTATTGTTTTTTTTAAACAACATATGAAGTTTTGTTGAAAATATGGGCTCAACATTCATTTGAAGTACAATACTTTTTTGCAAGATCCTTACTTTTTGTAAAATCTTCCTTGTTAATATTTTTCAAAATATGATAACACATATTCCAATTGTTTAATGGTAGCGACGATGCACAACAAAATAATTATCAAGAACAAAATTGATGAATTAGTATACAATAACATGCAGAATTATCATAAAATACAGATGAATCAGAATTATGATAAATAACAATCAACAAAACATAATCAACAAAATTAAGTGAAATAACCTAGGAAACAATGTGATTGTGAATTGAAGGCAACAATGTTATTGTAAATTGAATCAGAAGTTAGAGGCAATGTTTGAAGGTAACAATGTTGAACATTTCAAGGTGCGATAGGTAACACATTTTGCTGATCAGATTATTGGATGCGATGCATTCTATTTCAAACAATATTTTTTTTGTCAAGTAGCCCAGTGGTTAGACTCACACAATTAAATTGTGGAGAAGTGGAGTGTCCAGGGTTCGAACCCCGACCCCTGCATATAATATGTAATATCCCTACCAACTGAGCTAAGTTCACGGGGATTCAAACAATTTTTTTTATTGGCCCCTGTGCTTTTCGTTTGAAGATAAATCTTATAATTTTTTTTCTATATAAACCTCCGAACATTGCTGTTGACACTTCAATGTTGGCTAAAAAACATTGGTATTTTACGAAAATAACCCCATCGGTAGTTAACTACCGCTGGTTACTCCCTGAGGCAGTTAACTGCCGAACTCCAATCACTCCAATTGGCAGTTAACTGCAGCGGAGCTTTATATGAAGGAACACGGCAACCAACCATGCTTCCTCTCTAGAAAGCTTTTCTTCCATGCTTCCATTTTTGAAGATTCATAAGAATCATAATGATAATAATAATTTCCCTCGGTTTGTTAGTGAGCTTTAAAATCTTTACCAAAGTGGTAGTGTTCCTGTTGATGAACAACAAAATCCTGACGAAAACGAAAAACACCCAATACAGAGATGATTCAAGAGATGATAGAGTAGAGACCAAACAATGTGATAATGATAATGATGATGACAAGGTGAGGATGGAGAAATCAAAGAACAAAAAGAGGAAGAGGCGTCGTGATAGATTTGAAATGGTGAAGGGTTTTTATGTGATAGTGGTTAACAACATAATAACACAACAAGAAGAAATACACAATAAACTACTTGAAGGCATGCTCAAAAGAGATCAAGAAAGGCTTTCTAGAGAGGAAGCATGGTTGGTTGGCTCGTTCCTTCATATAAAGCTCCACGACAGTTAAATGCCGATGGAGTGATTGGAGTTGGACAGTTAACTTCCGTAGGAAGTAACCGACGGTAGTTAACTGCTGATGGGGTTATTTTTGTAAAATACTGATGTTTTTTTAGCCAACATTAAAGTGTCAACAACAATTTTCTAAACCTCCAACTCTAAAAAAAAGTTTTTCTATGTAAACCCCTTACTATGATTTTCTTTTGGCCTTACAAATTAGGGCCCTAAGCCGTCACAACTCAGGCCTATTCTCAGGACCAATCCTTCCATCCAAATATAGGATATTGGGTTCTTGAACCAACCAATCAAATCCTTCCATTCATATTCAATTGCGTATTTTAATATGGATTTTTCTAACATGTGCAATTTTTCACATGCTAAGAAGTTTGAAAAAGTAAGTTTGTATTGAAACTTGTGTATTTAATATTAAATACTTCCTTCGGTCCTATTTTTAAGAAAAAATTGAGTCAATAAAGTTGATGTATTTGATTCAAAATTCAGTGCAGATACATGTACTTTTGCTGACCATATTTTCTTTTATAAATAAGATCGGAGGGAGTATGTATCTTTTTCATAAATAATTGTTGTTGTTCAATAAAAAGTTCCCATTTTTAGTTGTTCTAACATTTGCAATAGACAAACTCTTTTAATTAGTAACATGTGCAATATTGCACATGTTAGACAACCCTTTTTAAAAAGGTTATGGTTAAGTCCACGTGACTATATGAATTTATGCAATGAATGTAGGGATCGAAAAAAAATCCACACCCGCGGATAAAATCCGCCATGGACACGGAGCATATACCTTAATGGATACGGATGTAGGTTTAATGGTATCCACACCCACGGATATCCATACCCGCTATTAAACCGAGTAAATTACATAAATAACATCAATATCATTCAACTTCCTAAGAAAATACCCTAGGTATTGTGAGTGTTATTAGTTATTATGCTCCTTTAAAAGGAAGTGAAAATAGTTGGGATTGTTGAAGCAAGAACTTTGTTTGTTTTTGTTGAATATGATGAGCTTTACTTATGTTTTTGATAAATCAAAGAACTTTATTTTTATTAAAAGTAAGAGACTTTATTTATGTTTTTGTTGAGTCAATGATCTTTGTTGTTATTGTAATGTATGGATATTATGTTTTGCTAAAAAGAAAAGAAAATGCATGTGAAGAACCTTTGTTTTTAAAAATTTTTTAGCTGAAAAAAATTAAAAACAAATTTTTTATTTTATTTTTATAAATGTTATCCATGAATATCTGTATAAACCCGCGGATTACCCGCTAAACGGATATCCACGCGGATATGGATAGGGTACGGATTTCATAGTTATCCAACGGAACGGACACAGATATCACACTATCCACATCCATGGATATCCATTTACATCCCTAACTGAATGAGTCATCTATCAACATTTCATTAACCAATCAAACTTTATTCAAAAAAAATAAATTAACCAATCAAACTTGAACGCAACACAACAAGAATGGGTCAATATGCAAACCACGTGAATATTTTGATGGCAGGACTCTAACCCAAAACTTAAATCGATTAACGGCAAAACCCTAATCTCATTTGTGATTGATTCTGATCATCTTTTTCCCTTTAAGCTTAGACCGATCAATTTCATCTTTCTTCCTTTAAGTTTGTTTATAAAATTATCATTATAAATACCCTACTCTTGAATGCAACCAAATGCGAGGTACGAAGAGAGAGAAGTAAGGGAAGGGCGGTGAAATAAACAATGGAGGAGGAGTCGAAACGACAAAGAAAATCGGGTGAAAAAGAAATAATTGAAGAAGACCGGATCAGTAATTTACCAGACGGTGCGCTCAGCCACATCCTCTCATGCCTTCCGACCAAAACCGCGGTTTCCACAGGGCGTCTGTCTAGCCGGTGGCGACACCTCTGGAAGCATCTATCCGTTCTTGACTTCAGCGATGATTCTGACGAATATAACGACCTACATTCTGAAGAACGATTCAGAAGTTTCACTCTCTTAGTTAACGGTGTGCTAGCGACTTTCCTCCATAATCCCCGTCCCATTCGGAAGTTTCATCTCGACTGCGCTCATTCCCTTTTGGACGACATGTTCCGTGCTAAATCAGTTGACACGTGGGTTCGCGCCGCCATTGGGATCCACCTCGAGGACCTTGACCTCAATCTCTTCTCCTACGACAACAATCTCAAATACAAGCTCCCTTTATCGACCTTCACTTCCACTAACCTCGTTTCTCTTAGGTAATTAAATCACTTCTCTTTTAATCTCCTTATTTTACCGCAAATACACTACATATTGGTTTTCCTTTGTTTAAAAATTTCAATGCATTTAATCGTTGCAGTTTTGTGTCGTATACCCTATTTGTTTATGTTAGAACATTTGACTTTAGTCCTTGTAGCATTAGCTACTTAAGGATATAAATGAATATTATGTTTTTTGAAGTGAGCAAATTTTAGGGGACTAAATTAAAAGTAAAGATGAAAAGCAGAAAGGACAAAACATAGAAAATGTTTCTTTCAAAAAAAAAAAACATAGGAAATGTTTTTCGTAGGGTTCTAAATTTAGCTGTATATGATTTTCTCAAATCCATATTTATCGAAGTTTATAATACCACACAAAAGTGTATTCTAAGTTAAGAATCATATGAAAATCAACTAAAGAGTGCACTTAAATTTGTCCAAGCATGAACTAGTATATTTGATTTTTATGCTTTATGTATTGTGATTTAACATTACTTGTTTGTTACTCAGTCTCAGGAGTACAATTCTTGTACACTTGGAAAGCTCTACGCCGGTTACTTTACCGTCGTTAAAGACACTGCTAATCGATATTAATCATATGGAAGTGCCTTCGGTGAATATTCTTCTATGTGGCTGCCCAAACATTGAAACTCTGAAACTTCGCTTTGCCACCCAAAGCTTGGACAAAGTTTGCATCCCACCTTCTTTGAAAAGGTTGAAATTCACCATTGATAATGAAGTTGGGGCTTACCTTGAAATGAACGCACCGGATCTTGAGTACCTTTACATTAACCGAGTCACATCCGGGGAAGTTTTCAGCATGTACAACTTGCACAATGTAGTGGAAGCACATCTTGATGTCTTTCCCCAGTCGTATGGTTCCGTCCTCCCTTTAAACAACCTCCTTGGCAATCTCTCTGGGACTAAACATCTAGTGTTGGGTCGTTCAACAACCAAGGTTGAAGTTTTATTTTATTTATTTTATATTTGCATCAAATGTTATTTCACTTATATAGAGAGTAAGTTCAAACTAATAACAAACTATTGATTAACTAGTATCTGTAACTATAACTCTAATAATCATAGTTTATAGAGTTATAAGGTGGTTTGGGGAGGAACATATGGATAAGAGTGAGGTCGTGAATTCAACTCCCACACCCCCTCTAACATACGGGGTAAGGATGTCATATATATAGTTTTGTACTAATTACTATTTGATGTCGTGTACAAACAGTGGCTGTTTGGTGAACCCCATGATCTAAATTTTAAGGAACTTCACTATTTGCTCCGCCTAGAGCTCACTGGCTGGTTCAACTCCAATTCTCTACTGAACTTGCTTAACAAATGTCCTATGCTACAAGTTCTCATAATTCAAAATGAAAAGGTTTGTTTAATCGAAGTTTAATTTGGTCTATATCACTTTGTATATTGCAATTATTCACGTCTTTTGTTTCCTGCATGAACAGTCGTCTTTACTAGGATGGGCTCCAACACCTTGTGTTCCTAATTGTATCATATCCCACCTGACCTCTATTCAATTCAAAGGATTTCGTGGATTACCAGATGAAGTGTCATTTGTTGAGTATGTTTTGCAAAATGGACTTGTTTTAAAGACAATGACTATTTCTGGTATTTATCTTGACCTAAATAAGAAGTACGACATTCTCAAAACATTATCTGATTTGCCAAGGGCCTCTGGAATGTGTCGGCTGAAATTTGATTGAACTGTATCTCCGCACTATACATGCATAAGGTGTGAACTCACCCACAATCCATATTTATGTCGCGTACTGCATCAAATCAAAGATGACTGAAGTTGGGTTTAGCATGTAGCATTGGTAGTTGTATCTTGTCCTGTCCTCATACTGCTTCAAACCAAAGATGACTAACTTCGGGTTTAGTCTGCACTATTAGTAGTTATATCGTGTTCTTTCCTAATACTTCTTCAAATCAAAGATGACTAACTTTGGGTTTAGTCTGCACTATTAGTAGTTGTATCTTGTTTTTAGATGCATATCATCACATTTCATATATATTGTGGTGGGATTACATAATACCATGCCCTCAAAGTTTCTAAATTTTCTTTGATCTAGTTATTTTCATGCTTAGCAAGAGGTGCCAGAATTTTAACTATAACAATGAAGAAAATGACAACATTTACCTGATTACTGACGTTGAAAAGAAAAACTAGAAGATTTCATGATGCCACAATTGTTGCAAATGACTTTGGTGTTTATAACCGCGTGACATTATTATCATTGGAACTAAAGCTTTGTTTGTTTGGGGACATTAGTGTTGTCTTTCTATTATATTACAAACCTTGTAATCATGAATCATAAGTTGATCTTCTAGACAGTCTAAAATGAGAAGATAATAGTCCTGTATTCTCAATTTGCTTCTTCAGTTTTTGTTATTCGATAATAACTAGACATTGCGTGAAGTGCTGACATTGAATTTTGTAGCACAATATAGTAGCATATGTATACATCATTTTTTATTTTTATTTTATTTTATGTTTGGCAGTACCCATTTGTATTGAATGAATCATGTTTTCTCGGTTGATTTGGGATTCACTTATGAAAGGATATTGGAAGAAAAGCATATAAATGTATCATGCATTTCATTAGGTTCAAATATATATAGCCAATGCATTTCTTGTTCTTTCGTGTAGAACAGAGGAAAATGTAGACTTTCCTATGACTTGCAAAATCTGTGACCAAATACATAATTCCATGAAAACCATTTCCATTTTAGCCCCAAAATCCTTCTTTCCCTATTATCTCTTATAGTGGTGTTGGCCGTTGGGTGTCGTGTGCCCTAATTGGTAGGCATGCGCCTGCCCCAAGGGCCCTTATTTACTTCAAAACCATCCACTTTCAAATGGGATCATTACACATTGGACAAAGAACTCGCCTTTGAGGCAAAAAAAGGGACACTAAGTTTGTATTTTTAGCCAACCTTACTTGCCTTTTCTCAATAAGTAGGTGATAAACAAGTGATTAAACTCAAGTGGTTAATGAACTTCACTAAAGGATAATTATTTGGGAGAAATTGAGTTTGATTCCTAAGTGGAACAAAACTTAGTCAGACTTTACTTAACTTCTGACCGAACTTTGGATATTCTCCTGAGAACTAGATGGTTAACACCAAAAAAAAAATATCTAGATGATATAAGTATCACTCTGTAAGGTCAGAAAAGCAAGACATAGGTTAAGTAAACTAAAGTAATGCATGTTATAATTCATAACAACTATATAATTTGTTTTGAGAAAAAAGATAACAAGGATTACCAACTCCTAACTAACTATTTACAAATTTCTAATCCAATATCAAAGGTCAGTACTTGAATTTTGGTCTTAATTTTTAACTTTTTTAATTTTTCTTAGGATTTGTTGCCTAACCAAAGTACTTTAGCATTATGTTCCATTGGAATCAATTGATGGTAATGTCTTTCATCATCAGATTTGTCTGCATCATTTCATTTATGCAAGATCTTTAATGCCTGCGCTGATTATTCTTTTTCAAAAAACAATTGTCTCTTGTTTGAACATGAAATTCAAGTAAAAGGCAAGAAATGATATACTTTAGGTTCTTCAGGTGGGGAACTTCTATCGATCTATTACAAATGTTGGGGGAAACTATTCTTCTTATTGGAGCTTTGTATTCATGGAAAGGCCATTGCTTACGAGACAAATATTTATCGAAAGTTATCGAAAGTTTGTAAATTTATACTTCTGCAAACTTCCTCAGTTTAAATTGCAACAAATCAATGATCTGTACTTGAGTATAACTTGAAGTCTGTTTATACTTCTACTGGTTTATATTCTCATTTCAGTAGGTACTAATAAAATTATAACTTGAACATGCAAGATTGAAATAGATTTAGGTACTGATCAAACAGAAAAAAAAACACAAATAAAAGAAATATTATTTCTAGCTAGCATCATTCAGGTGTTTTTGTTATGACTGGTTGACCTGGATTATCTCAAAAAGACTTGCTCCAAAGCTGTAAACATCACCATGTGTTATACATAAGTGATCATGTGCCTCCATCAGCCTATTTTGTTTGCATGGAAGGGATTAATCAATTTTGAGGAATCTTTTTGTGAAAGCTTTGAAATTTTAAGAGTGATTAAATTAGTCCCTGAAATATGCTAAATAGTAATTAAGCTCTTAAACGGAACAACATCGTAAGGTTATTTTTTCTAAATTTAACACCTCAATTTTAATGTTTTTATGCTTGTTTTGATTCAACATAAGCTATCCATGTTAATGTGTAAATCTTTAATAGGTTTTAATTGATATTTTCTAAAGAAATGTTTTGTTGAAATGGCTAAATTGGTTGATGTTTTTTAATTTAAAGAACAAATTTCTTATTTTGTAAATATGAAATACTATTTTTTTTCCTCTTCAAAACATCATGCTTTAAATGTAGTTAAAAGATTAAACAATAAAGTACATATTATAAGGACTGTTAAGAAGATGCATATGTTTATATTTATAGTGCCATATATGTGTCTGATTTATAAAAAATGTGACACAATATCGCAAATGATGGAAAATTAGAAATCAGTTGACGACAAAGACTAGAATGACTAACAAAAACTTGTATTGTAGTCACATAGGACACTATTTTATGTTGCATATTGATTCTCTTTACTAGACTTGACGATGTCGTCCATATACACATCAAACATGTCTCCAATTTTTTCTTCAAAGATTCTATTCATCATTCTTTGATACATAGCTTTTGTGCTCTCAATTTGAAAGGCACGTCGTTGTACCTGTAGTTCGCATTTTCTATCACGAATGCCGTCATATCCCTATCTTTCTTATACATGGAAATGATCTGATTGTACCTACCTATAGTAGGCGTCCATGAACGATGAAAGCTTATAACCATAAGAGTTGTCCACCAATTTGTCAATGTTGGGGGAAATGATAAGCATTCTTGGGACAAGCTTTGTTCAAATCAATATAGTTGACGGTCGGATTTAGGCAAATGTACCAAATCGTTTACCGAGTAATAAAGTGATAAGTAGAGTATCGTATCCACATTGATTGTCGTTCAAACTAGGCAATTCACGTTACTTATTTGGGAAAAGAAAACACTAAATTAAAAACAATAAAATATAATATAAAGGGTTTTTTTTTTTTTTTTGCAATTTAGTGTGTTTGCAGCAGAGCAAGAGTTTAAGAGTTAACATGTTTTGATTGCAGAATTGTAGCGGCGGTTAGGATTCTTCGAATCCCCTCTATTCATTTGTTTGCATTAATTAATGGCCAAACATTATTCATATTGATTTTACGTATTCTCTCTAAGTGATGAGTTTGTGGGGTTTTATTTCTCACCAACTGTCAAGTTTCATTTACTGCTCACACACATTGGTACTTGTGGGGCCTTGCTCTCTCAGAGGTCTGAGTTTATTCCCCTCCAACTGCCAAGTTGCAACCTTACACCGGAGTTTCTACATGGTTCAATGTTTAGGTTCGTCAATCCTGTAGGAAGATACACTTTTGCGCGTAGAAGTACGTGTAGGTTCTAACTCTCTTAGAGGTGTTTGGATCAAGGACATGCAATAAGGTTCCGAAATTCACTATGTCTTAATGGTTCCCTCATCAATTGAATATTTAAAGGACATCGACATATTCTTCCTCTCGGTAGTTCTACAAATGGGAAACCCTATCTCGTCTACCTTACCAAGGATGAAAGAAGAATAAAGTTATTGTGTTGATTTAATTCTTGAAGTCATTGTGTTCTTAGTTACTTTCCTGATTCGGTTAGGTTTTCTCCAATATTAGGTATGTCACCTTCTTAAGTACCGTTATCTCAGGGTGGTTCACTTCAGAGGAGACAAATCTTACGCCATAGTAAAATTAAATAGGATTCACAAAGTAACTGAATAAAGAACTTAAGTTAAACAATCCAACAAATAAAATAGCGATTCATTTTACAACTCTTCCCTAAAAAGGTTTAGTTACTCATGGTAACTAAAAACAAATTACAAAAGAAATAAAACATACCTAGAGACTTAGAGTGAGGAAAGACTCCTCCCTTGAATCTCATATTACTTGCCTTCCACTTAATCCGCTTTGTTCTGAATGAGATGATTGATATTTATAGGCAAGTTTTCAATTGAGTTTGGGCTGAAAAACTAGGATTTTCCACTAAAAAAGTTATAAAAAGTAGTTCTAACCCGCTCCTCAGGCACATGGTGCATGTCCAGGGCGTATCATTGTGTTTTCCTGCGCATAATCGCCCGTTTCTTCGTCTTTTTGGGTGTTTCCTTCCATATAAGATGTCTTGAGACTTGGAAACATAATGCATCCATCTCTAATGTCTTCCGAGGCATCTTGAACATCATTCATGGTCTTCCCAGGATCTTCAAGATGTATTGCTTTGACGATTTGCATGACTTCTTCTTCAATTACATCAAAACACCTTAAAATTGTTATGTTTCGAGAAAAACTAGAATTACATGACTCAAATAGAAAACATTACAAATTGTACCAAAAACCACAAACAATTGTTCTAATACTCATCTATTTTGGATTAAAACTAAACAAATATAACTAAAAAAGATATTAAGAATAACATAAGATGACATATAATCAATAGTTAACACACATCCACCATTGAGAGTGTTTATGCTATGCTCCTCTTCACGGCGTCTTTCGAGGGATCTTTATAGAGTGGGAATCCTCCCAGATTGATTCCCTGAAAAGGCATTTTTTCCTTATGCTTTCTTTCACCATTCACATGCTCTTTGTCATTGCTCCTTATATTTGACCTCTCTTATTCTTCTTTATTTTAGTTGATCTCATTATTTCAGTTTATGTTTAAGCTACTAGTTAATATTTTAGGCTTCTTTCTTCCTTCAAAAAATATTTTAAGCTTCTATATTTTAATTTTTCGGTCGAAGAATTGTTGTTTTTGACCTACTAGACAAATGAAGTTGTGGCGTGACTTGTTTGGTGCTTTTGTGGGTCTTCTCACCTTGGAGTATTATAATATAATTTTTATAAAATATACAAGTATTTGTCAATGATATATCAAAAACACGGGACTCATTGTTAACATTAATGAGAACATTATTATTTGTAATACTTTGACATTTATTTTTTTTTTGTCAGGTAGCCTACTGGCTGGAGCTCACACATTTTTTAAATGTGGAGAAGTGGGGTATCCAGGGTTCGAACGCCGGCCCCTGCATATAATATGCATTTGTCCCTACCAACTGAGCTAAGCTCACGGGGACTACTTTGACATTTTTTTAATCTACCATCTTATAATATTTAAATAACAACCATTTCAATATTTTTATCATTAACATCATCTCTGTCATTAGTTTTTTTCTTATTTTTCAATGGAAATAAAATTTTAAATGCGCTTTGATGGATTGCGCTTTGACGCTTAACCCGAGCAGAGTACGGGCCATGTGTTTAGCACTAAAAAAACCAAAACTAAAAAACACAGGGAATTAGTTTTAGGCTAAAAAATATTGGGAATTAGTTTTTAGGCTTGGAAGTGATAAACTAAAAAAAGTTCTTTTTTATTTTTTACATACTTCTTTTTTAAATCAATTTGGTTTTGTGGTAAATATCAAATTGGTTTTTCTATGTGCAAACAAATTGGTAACAAACTCAAACGCTTTTATGTAGTTTCAGGGAATTTGTTATAGGATTGAAAGTGATAAACCACAAAAATTAAGTTTTGTGGTTTCCATCCAAACTTTTTCAATCTTAATAGGTTAATGCGTCGAAGAGAGAGCAAACTCTAGAATGGCAGAGTCGAACTCCAAACAAGGAAAAACATCTGAAGAAGAAGACAGGATCAGTAATTTACCCGACGATGTGCTTAACCACATCCTGTCATGCCTCCCTACCAAAACCACTGTTTCCACGGGTCGTCTGTCTCGCAGGTGGCGCCATCTCTGGAAGCATCTTTCGGTTCTTAACTTCGTTGACATCTCTGACGAGGATGTCCACCAACATTCCAAACTATTCAAAAGCTTCGCTCTCTTAGTTAACGGTGTGCTCGCGGCTTTTCCCGGTGCTCCCCACACCATTGAGAAGTTCCTTCTCGAGTGCGCTCATTCCCGTTTCGAAGACAAGTTCCGTGCCTATTCAGTTGAGATGTGGGTTCGTGCCGCCATTGATCTCCACCCCAAGGAACTTGTCCTCAATCTCTATTCCTACGGAAATGATCTCTCATTTAAGCTCCCTCTATCGCTCTTCATTTCCACTAACCTCGTTTCACTCAGGTAAATAAATCACTTCTATAGTGTGTATTTATTTATTGCTTTATATATCATTTTAATTTACCGCAAATATACTACATTTTGGTTTTGGGTTTGTAGATAAACCAGTGGGAGCCGCGTCAACAATCCCCTAAAATATATTGTTATAATTTAACACAGTAAAAAAGTTTAATCAATATTAGTTATAAGATTCTCAAATTTGAAAATATGATTATCTTCAAAGAGTTTCAAATGATAAAGATAAAGATTACATATCCCTCAAACTTGTATGTAAATAAGAAAGTAAGTGACTGTATTACACATCGTGCTTACAAAAAACTTAGCAAAATATCATCTTCACTAATAGCTTGAAAATCTAATACGTAACTAAAACAAATGAATCAAATCATCAAAAGGTTGGATCTTTATTTTGTAAGAGAAAATTAAAAAAAAAACTATATTCAATAGATAAATATTAGACAACAATTTAAAATAACAGTACTTGATTTCCATTCATAATGGCATTAGATTCATTAGCATAATAATGCCAATGTTAAAATAAAAGTATTCTTCAGAAAGTTGTGGTGGTAGTGCTATCTCCCTCTCTACATCCATGTCGAAAATAGATTGAAGTGAGCAAATTTTTGGGGACTAAAGTAAAAGTAAAGTACAAAAGCAGAAAGAACAAAACATAGGTGTATTTCCTTAAGTGCTTTTCTTAGGGTTCTTAAGTTAACTAATTACCTTTGATTTTTTAAATTCAAATTTTTTTCAAAGTTTGTTATAACCACAATAAATTGTATTAGAAGTTAAGAATCTTATATAAAACACTAAATGCAACTAAATTTTTTCCAAGTAGAAACTAGTATAACTGATTTTTTTTTGTTTCTTGAATTATGATATAACATTACTTGTTTGTTCCTCAGTCTCAATAGTACAATTGATTTACATGTGCAAAGCTCTACGCCGGTTACTTTACCATCACTGAAGAAGCTGGTAATCAACATTGATTATGTGGAAGTGCCTTCCTTGAATTTACTTCTATGTGGCTGCCCAAACATTAAATTTCTTTATCTTTGCACTTCCTTTCATACCATGGATAATGTTTGTGTCCCACCTTCTTTGAAAAGGTTGAAAATCACCAATGAGAATGATGTTGGGGCTTACCTTGAAATAAACGCGCCGGATCTTGAGTACCTTAACATTACCAGAATCACATTTGGCGATGTTTTTAGCATGTACAACTTGCACAATGTGGTGGAAGCACATCTTAATGTATTTCCCCAACCGTTTTCTTCTGTCATCTCTTTAAACAACCTCCTTGGCAATCTCTCTGGGACTAAACATCTAGTGTTGGGTCGTTCAACAACCAAGGTTTAAGTTTTATTTTATATTTGCATCAAATGTTATCTGACTTATATAGAGATTATGTTCAAACTAGTTACAAACTATTGATTAACTACTATCTCTGATGTCATATGTATAGTTTTGTACTAATTACTGTTTGATGCCGTGTACAAATAGTGGCTGCTTGGTGAACCCCATGATCTAAATTTTCAAGAACTTCGCTATTTGCTTCGCCTAGAGCTTACTCTTGGTTGGTTCAACTTCAATTCTCTACTGAACTTGCTTCAAAAGTGTCCTATGCTTCAAGTTCTCATAATTCATAACGACAAGGTTTGTTTTGTCGAAGCTTAATTTGGTCTATATAACTTCTATGTGAAAATTACCATTTTTTATGAAATAAATTGCAAAAATTATAAATTGCATCTTATAGCCTGGTACACAACTTAACATTAAACATGTTTTGTTGCCTACAGGAACAGTCGTCTTTACTAGGATGGACTCCAACACCATGTGTTCCTAATTGTCTCGTATCACACCTAACTTTTATTCAATTTAAAGGATTTCGAGGATTTTCAGATGAGGTGTCATTTGTTGAGTATGTTTTACAAAAAGGACTTGCTTTAAAGACAGTGATTATTGCTGATATTTCCATGGACCTAAACAAGAAGGATGACATTCTCAAAACATTATCTGATGTGCCAAGGGCCTTTGGAATGTGTCAACTTAAATTTGACTGAACTGTATCTCCTTACTATATATGCATAAGGTGTGAACTCTCATCCTTAATCCATATTTCTGAACTTGGTGATTTATTACTGTGTGAAATTATAATCATTGGAACTAAAGCTTTGTTTATTTGGGGACATTAGTGTTGAAGTTGATGGATAAAAACTCAACTTTGTCCATGATGCCCTGTCTTTCTGTTATAACCTAGTTTCAAACCTTGTATTCATGAATCATGAGTTTGATCTTCTGGACAATCTAAAATGAGAAGAAAATAGTCTTGCATGAGTTACTGACATTGAATTTTTTAGCACAAAAAATTCTGGTTATTCGGTCTTTATTGTTTGTACTAAAAAGGATTTGAATAACCTTTTCCTTAATTATGTTTGTCGGTTCCCAATTGCATTCATAGAATCATTTCTATAGGTCTTGTTATGTATAGCCAATGCCGCTAACTATGAATGTTGAATCAGAAAATGTGGAGATTTAATTTCTATAGGTATGTGGCGTGATTCAGATATTAGTATGCATAGAAAATTTAATTAAGCTGACTCATATTTAGATATCATGTGTATATTGTACGATATGATTTCAGAGTTAGATAGGTTTTGGTTATATATTGACAAAAACATGTTATGCTATCATCTTATGCAGGAAATCTCTCTATCTATGAAAAATGTTGGGGGACATAGCTATGCTTGGTATATGAACTTTGTATTCAATGCAAGGACATTGTTTAAGAGACAAATGCTTACCAAGGATTTGAAGATCAAAGTTATCAAAATTTGTAATTTTATAATTTTGTAAACTTCATCAGTTTAAATTGCAACAAAACAATGATCTCTATTGTTTACTATTACTTAAAGTCCATTGATACCTACAACAAGTCTTATTTAATTAGGTATTATTCCTATAAAAATCACAATTGTCTGTTTTGTTTGTTTCACACCATGTACCTTGAATATCCAAACTGGTCCCCAAAATAATAGGTGCTGTTTAGTTGGTTAGTCCTCAAACTAGAGAAATTCAAAATAGTTTCCAAAACTGAAAATTGCCGACCATTTTCTTTGGAACCAATTTGATTGCAAGTATTCACGACTATTTTTAAATGTTTGCTAATGAAGAGTATCATCCAAATTAACTATATGACCTACAATTTCCACTTTCAAGGACTCTTACTTGGATTTTCTGGTATTCCAAAGACTAATTTGACAAGACACTACAATTTTAGATACCATTTCGCGGGATTACAATTTTAAACTCATTAACGTGTGGAATGTTCTTCCAAAAAAGTGATGCATAACCATGTGTTATATATAATTGAAACACTTATGATCCAGATACCCTAGAGTTCTAGCCTATTTTGCTTAAAATTGATTGATCTATTACTTTAAAGTGATGCATAACCGTCTGGAAGGTTTTTGTGGGCGGAGAAAAGCTGTGAAAGAAAGTATCCCAATTTTTTTTCTTCTGATAAATTAATATTTAGTCTTTGAAATTGTAACAGTGGTCAACTTAGTCTTTTAAATTTGCTACTTTGTTTCTGGCTCTTATATCTGTTTCTTCACTCCTTCTAAAACTATGAGAAAGGTTTTTTGAACTTCATCTTCTACTACTACATGCTTTGTCCTCCCTTCTTCTTCCTCTACTACTCTGATCAGTGGCGGAGCTAGAAAAAAAAAATTAGGTGTGGCTATATCCACATTATGCCTTATGGAGGATCCGCCTCTGGGTTCATCAACCCAGTGAATTGTATGACTTGATAGACGATTAGTAGGAGTTTCTATTTTTTTTTGTCAAATGTGGATGTATTGTCACTTGTACTCTTATCCATTATCACTATTCGATAAAATTTGGCATTAAAGAAAAATATTCACACACTCTTTTTTCTAAAAAGAAAAACTCAAGGAATTTTCAGTTTAATTTTTAATCTATATCGATGTAAAATAGAAAAAAACCAAGTTTTGATGTATATTTTTTTATTTCAATTTTATCTTATATTCAAAACCCTTTTTTTTACAATTTTATCATTCATTATACACAAACAAATAAAAACATTTGTTTAAAGAAAGATTTTTTTTTGAGTTAATTTTATTGCGAAAAAAGTGTGAGAAAGATTTTTCTTAATAAATATAGTGAAAAGAGTTGATGTTTTTTATAAAAAGAGTTGATGTTTTTTATAAATATTTTAGAAATTGAAGTAGTCCTCATATAAAAGGTAAGTATTCAGAGTTTCTAGGATAGGGCAACCAACAAGGAAGGCATTGATTTTACGCATGCTCATAGCACCGAGTTTCAACTTCTTCAGTGATGGTAAATGAATCACCTTAGCAAATCGCCATTCAATATATACATCACCATAGAGGCTGAGCTACATGTTAATTGTTAGCATCATGCCATGTCACATAAGAGGAGTGTAGCAATATACGTAATTTTAATAATAATTAAAAAACAAAATACTATTATAAAAAATGAATAGAATGTGCTTGCCTGAGAGAGAAGAGATTAGTGCAAGCAGATAGGGGGATAGGCAGGCAGAAGTCGAAATAGTCCTCCTCAGTATCGAGTATGAGGTCGGGCCCAATGACAGAGCGGACCCATGTATCAACTGAACTTTCGCAGAAGTAGTCGTTGACGAGAGATTTAGTACATGAGAGACGCATCTTTCGAATCGGATAGCGATTACGGAGACAAAAGACGCGGTTTACGAAAACCGCAAAGGTTTGAAAGTTATCATCATCGAATTCGAGTGAGTCATCAAAGAAATCAAGAACCGAGACATCCTTCCAAATATGGCGCCACCGGCGAGCCAGAATGCTTGTTTCAACGAAGGTTTTGGTTGGAAGGAAATACAGGATGCGGCTCAGCATACAGTGTTGAACGACTTCCTCCATGGCTGCCCTATTCTAGAAACTCTTGATACTTACTTTTTTAATGGGAATTACACCGATTTTCTTGTTGGCGATCTTCGTGTGCCACCTATGTTGAAGAGGTTGAAAATCAATTTTGATACTGGCAATGTTGCACCTTGTATATACTATCTTAACCTGACCCACATCAGATTCGGTGACGTTGGCAACTTACAAAATGTGGTGAGAGCGTCTCTTGATGTTTTTCCTTCCTCAGGATATCATTCTTTTCTCTTCACTTGTTTGCTCAAGCTCCTCAATGCTCTCTCTGGGATAAAACATCTAGTGTTGGGTTGTTCAACAACAAAGGTACAGTTTATTATCATGGTTGGATATAGATATAATACCAAATTGTAAATTACTGATGTTTTTCACTGATAAAATGCGTACACATATATACAATTCTTGGAATACAATCAATCCACGCAATACCTAATATCACTAACAATAATCCTGGGATAGTAGAGTGAAAGATATGTACATACCACACACGTATTAACTTTCTAATCCCAACCTAATCTTTAGTGATATTATTGGATATCATACAGAATATTCGAAATTATGGTATAGTGTCTTACTTGCTAATAATACGTCTTACTACTTGTTGTTTTGAAAAAACCAGTGGCTTCTTCGTGGCCCTGCTGATCTACCTTTTCCAGAATTCTACCATTTACTTCGTTTGGAACTCATTCTTCCGTGGTTCAACTCGAATTTTCTGCTGAGTTTGCTTCAGACATGTCATCATCTTCAAGTTCTCATAATTCAAAATGACAAGGTTTGATGAGTTTTAATGTTTGTTTAATGGTTTACTTTGCTTCATGTACATCACTTAATGATGTGAAATTGATCAATTCAATGTTCTTATGAAATAGATTACACAAGCCCTCGTTTTATGCATACTCAAAACGATCACTATGACATATAACATGACTTATTGCCATATATGCAACATTAGATCTTATGTATATTGTGGTGTCTTTTGTTGTCGGCAGGAAAAATCGCCTTTAGCAGGATGGGCTACACAACCAAGTGTTCCTAATTGTATCGTATCACACCTAACTTTTATTAAGTTTAAAGGATATCAAGGACTTCCAGATGAGCTATTATTTGCTGAATATATTCTGCAAAAAGGACTTGTTTTGAAGACAATGGTTATTGATGATATTTCAGTGGACCTAAGCAACAAGTACAACATTCTCATTAAGTTATCTAAACTGAGAAGGGATGGAATTTGCCAACTTATATTTGACTGATTTGTATCTCTCTAAGGTGTGATCTCTCCCTAATAATCATTTCAAAGATTGGGTTTAGTCTTGATAAATAAATGTTCCTTATTTTGCCATCCCTTGTATTTACATGCACGTCACTTCATTTTCAACCCTTTTTGGTGGAATGACATAATTACAAGTCTAAATTCCTTAATTTTCTTTAATCACGTTATTTCTCATAAGTCATAATAAATACTGTATCGGTCCTCTCCACTAAACTAAATTATTCATTTTTTGCCTTTGTAACCGTGTTTGTTTTAGGATTTCAGGCTTAGCAATAGGAGTTAAGAGATTTTCTAGATTTATAACTGTAAGATGGATGAAAATGATCATTTGAATGCTTATTGAAATTGAAGGAATAAAGAGTTCTGCTTGGTGATCTTGTTATCATTGCTACTAAATCTGTTTATTTGGGGGCATTAGTGTTCACATCTGTCGAAAATTATTTGGGGGCATTAGTGTTCCCCCTGTCGAAATGCCAAATTAATGCTTAGAATGTGCATAAGCTTTTGTTAAAATCTCGTGTAACAAGCTGATAGAAGCAATATATTTGGCATTTCTTCCCCCTCCGTCATTTTTCAATGCATTGCATGCTTTAAAAGAATTCCAAAAATTACATTAGCTGTTGTGTTTTTTTAACCAATAACCAATCATATGCTACTGCCATTCTTAACTTTCTTTAGTTTTGATTATTAGATAAATTTCCATATTTCAAGTGTTAAATAATGCTAAATAAGATGATTTGAAAAGCCTAATTTTGTCTACGTATTGAATTTGCCTGAATTAGTGACAGTAAAGTTATGTATCACAACGGTAGCAACGTAGATTGAACATGCAAATTCTGGTTATTCAGTCTCCATTCTCGGTACTAAATATAATGAGACTTGATTAACTTTTTTGTCGTATGTTTGGCAGTTCACATTTGGAATGCTGTGATTTATGAAGTTGATAGAGTGATATTTGATCGTGTGCTTAGCGCTTCACCATAAAGGGGACAATGTTTTACTATTTCTTCTCTGAAATTATATTGTAAATTATATGTTCGAAAGCATTGTGCATCTTCTCTGAAATTGAATTGTTTTTCTGTCCTCTGTGTGTTTCTATTTTCTGAGTGATATTTTTTCAACTGACTCAGTGATGGAAGAGTTCTCTTACGATACACACCTCTTTTTGATTTTTTCTATTATTGAAGGATTCTTTATTTGACTATACTTTTTAATTTCCTCTCAATGGAGAGACTTATTTTCTATTTGGAAGTTGCTAATTTTGAATTAGTCATGCTCTATTACAATTACTTCCATTTGATGACATTATATTCACTGCAATATGAATCTTACATTTGATGACATTATACGCACTGCAATCATTTTTAAATCAGTAATGTTGAAACGAAAGAAAGAAGGATTACACATTTCCTTCCTTTGTTTGGTTTTTCTTTCTCAACCCTATTTTTCAAATTTTTGTTTCTAATTCAGTTTTCGAGCTCCATAGCTGTGTATTGGTCGTTTCATATTTAGGGTTTAGGTCTAAGTCCTTCAATAACTTGTTGTAATGAAAACTCAACTGAAGAATGTATGACAATTAAAAAACATTAGAACTCAATTAAAAACAAAGTCCTTGCTCATAATATGTCAGATTGTTCCTGATAATTGGTAAAAAAATTGTTCCATTTTACCTGGATATATTAGTTTTATTGTTACATCGTGTTCGTTAAGCTCAGTAGTCTATAAAATGTTACTGCCAAGGTCATAGCTCATGCATTCTGGTGAGTGTTAAACTACTACAGTAGAGCAAAATATCATTACTCCTCAATCCCTCTGTGTGCTTTTGTACAACAGTAACAAAAGGAAAAATTATATCAGAAACTTCAATTAATAGTATTTCTAACATTCCTTGGAGTGAAGCATAAAAATCTTAACATAGTTTGGTTCAAAAGATGTATCTGAGACCAAACAGTCTTTGTGCCAACATGTTTTCTGGTGAAAATAAACAATCTCAAAACTTAGACCAAGCACAATCATACTCCTTCGTTACTTAGTTTCCTTCAGCAATCAATCCTAACAACATACTCTCCTAATATATGGAAATTTTAAACCAACCATAAATTTAATTTGTTTGCTAGGCTGGCTGCATAGCTTTAGGGCTTCAAGGAACTTCTTATGTTCTTCAACATTTCGACTTTCTCTCTGTTTTGATAAAGTATATTGTTTTGTAGCATATAAGGCCTCCTAATATTTGTACCAAAAAACAAATTAAAATTCTTATCCAAACTGAATTGAAGTGTTTAGTTCTCATCAATTCCAATTTCCAACAAACAAAAATAATTTAAAAGAGTAATCAAAATGCAAAATAACATGTAGAAATCAGCAACATGATGATTACAAGAAGGAGAGTGTACAATAACCTTAATTATAATTGTAATAACAATAATAATTAATGTTTAAAAAGCAATGGAAAATTTTACCAGATTAGTTGTGCCTGGCTCCATAAGAGGAAAACACATAAAAAAAACTAATATATTTTAATCAAAAACAGAAAACAAGACTAAACGCTTAGCAATTCGCTAGAGCACTTCCAGTTCATGGTAACCTAAAAACGCGCATACTTTAAAAACAGAAAATAAAACAAGAAGACAAGTCAAATTTAGACTTGGCAAACACTACCAAATTAAGTTTCTGTGAAGAAAAATTCATAATTGATCACTTCGGTTGGCCTGATGGTATTGGCTTGAGACATGGGAGAGTGCGGCACAAGGAGTTAGTATTTGTACAATTCACCTGAATTCTCTAATTGTATAACACTTCAAACAAGATAAATAATTAAATACACATTCATTTCCAACAATTTAATACCACATATTATAGCAACATTACCATCCAATTATATATAGGCATAGCACATCAAGATTATCACCCATTATGGTTAATTCTCTTTACACTCCTCTAACATGATGCTTAATTAAAAGTACGCAACCACACTAACCACTGAGGCTTAATAAAGTACATGCATCAAGCCAAAAGCCCAACACGGGCAACAAATTGCTTGCTAGCTACTTCCAATCTGGTGAGAGTACTCACAGATCCATTTCCTTTCATAAAAAACAGCATATAAAAAATGACACTTCTTAATATATCAACATTCTAGCTTCATATATCCCACAAATAAAATAAGGTAAAAGAATAATATAAAATAAGCGGGAAAAAAAAACTATCCATTTACTGAACCAGCAAAGGAAGCATGTGATGCTTTGCAGAAAACATGTGGTGATGCAGAAAAAATCAAGAAGGTGAGAGCGCAAACTTACAAAAAATAGTATGAATTACTGCAAATGGAAGAGAAGATGAGTAACAATGAATTCTTTTCAAAAATTAGTAAATTGGTTAATCGAATGAAAACTTGCACTACAAGAAAATTGAATTATAGTGACAGTAAAAGTATGTATCATCAACTGTGGAACGGCTGTGTCAACTGGATCTTTGGTTGAAAAGATCTTGAGAGAATTTTTTTTTTTTTTTAAGATCTTGAGATCTTTATCACCAAGAATCGACAATTAAGAATCCAAGGATCTTGCATCAATGAGAAAAGAAGAAATGCAAGCATCATTGGATGCACATGAACAGAGAATGAAAGAGGTGCAGACAAAGTCAAAGTGGAAATTACACGCACAATCAAATAAAGATTAGAAAGGAAAAGTCAAGTGGACAGGGAATAGAGGAAGAGGTGTCCATAGAAACTCTCATGAAAGAAACTATCAAGAAAGCAATTCCTCAAATCAGAAACATGGTGGTTACCAAACAAACTTAAGTGGAAACTATAGAGGTGGAGGAAACATATAGGTAGAGGAGGAAAGAAGAAATTTGACAGAAACAGTGACCAATGTTACAATTGTTAAAAGTATAGCAACTTTCCATATGAGTGCTATGCAAATAAACAAGAAGGATACAAGTGAAGATGTTGTAAAATTAGCAAGATAAGATGATGATGATGATGATATAGTGCATGATATACAAAAGGAATGTTGATCTTAAATGCTCATATGTCAAAGAATTGGACCTTCAAGATTTAAATTGAAGTGAAATAGCTATTCAAAGTGAAGCTAAATCTTAAAGATGAATAATTTGACGCAAAGCTAAGTTCTTATCTTTTTTATGAAATTATGATTTTAATTAAAGTATAAATATAGATGTTTGTGATTTTTAAATTGTAACAAACTAAATAAACCATTTTTTTTTTATAATAAAATAAACCATCTATTTTATTTACGCCAATAAATATAGCAAATATAATATAAATTCTTATATTTTTTAATGATACCAACAATAAATTAATCATAAAAAAAATTGTTTAAGGGTATAATTGAAATAATGAAAATGCCAACCCAAATATCCCTTTATCTATATCTATACTTTAGTATATGTAAAGAAAGTACAGGGATTTGAGCTGTCTTTTTCCTTTCCAACTTTACCCTTCACTTAAATATTTTATATGCAATTTTATCCTTTTTATATAATTGCTTAAATTCCCTCAAAAAAAAAATTACATAAATCATAACTCCAAAAAAAATACTTAAATTATTAATTAAAAAATAGTTAAATCTCATTAAAATATGAACAATCTCACTATAATAGGAACAATGTTTATTATAACAATCTCACTATAATAGGAACAATATTATTATAACAACGATCTTTATCATAGAAAAAATTGTTTAATGGTATAATTGGGATAATTGAAAAGTAAGTATAAATATACTCATAGTTTGTTACACTTTTTAAATGATAAAAGAAAGAAAGAAAAAAAATCAGACATATATATTCATATCGTGTGTGTCATTTGTATTTAAAATTGAGAATATATTTGGAAAGAGAAAAAGTCAGTCCAAAGAGGTGAAATATATTGTTTTCTTTATATATAGTATAGATGTATAAATAAAATAGGAGGTTTTGGGTTAGATTATTTATTATTCCAATTATACCCTAAAACAAATTTTTCTATAATAATGTTATATTGTTGACGTCATAATATTTTATATTATTATTATATGTTATATTGTTGGTGTAATTTCAAAAGATAAGCATGTGTGATTTTAATCAAAATCTAACTAATTTTATAAAAATAATATTTATAATAATTTACACTCATTAGCGTAATAAAAACATCAGACAAACCGACACAAAGTTATATATAAAGGGAATACATGATTTTGGATTGCCTTTTTACTTCCAATTATACTCTTTATAAATTTATCTATAAGAATGTTATGTTATATTGTTGGTATCATTAAAAAAGATTTGACGGTGGGTGTTGGATAGAATGAACATTCCGGTGTGTCTCTATTATGAGTGGGGCTGGAATCCCATTGTTTGCCTTGACAGGGTTATGGTGCGTGTGTAGTTTTAGCTTCCAGAGCTGCTCGGTTTTGCTGGATGTTTTTTTGGCAGGTTTTAGCAGGTGTGGTGGCGTGCTTCTGCTGTCTGTTTTGGGGTGCAGTTCGGTTTGGCAGCAGTCCCTTGTAGTGCTGATCTGTTGTTGTCTAGGCTGGGAATTGGTGTAGCTTTGTTTTTTCTAGTTTTTGTTAATCCAGCAGCTCCTTTAGTTTCTAATTTTGGTGGTGAGGCTGGTTTATGCATGTGGTGGCTCAGTTTGTATAGGTTTGCCTCATTATTTAGAGGCCTGTTAGGGGTGTTTGGTTGTCCGGTATTCCGTATATATGCGGTACCATTTTTGTATTCCTTTCCCTTTTCCGCGGTTATTGCTTCTTGCATTTTCCGACGTGAATAAAATTTGCCTATTCAAAAAAAATAAAATTAAAAAAGATAAGAATTTATATTATATTTGTTATATTCTTTTTTGAAATAATAATATTTGCTCCCTCAAAAAAATAAAATATATTTGCTATATTGTTGGTGTCATTGAAAAATATACTATAGTTTTTTTTTTTTGTTGTGGCCGCAGTTTGAAGAGTTGTCAAAACGGGCTACTCGGCCCGCGACGGGCCGGTCCATGACGGGCTCGAGCTTTTGCGGGCCGGACCAAAAAGGCCTGGAAGATAAACGGGCTTAAAAGTATTTGTCCAAACCTGGCCCGTTTACTTAACGCTTTTAATTTAAAAATAAAATATTACACTAAAAAAAGGCCTACCTACAACACAGTAAGCAATTTACCACTATTTTTTTTAATAAAGTATCTCACTTCTTAGAATAGTCGCCCAAATTTGTATTCATAACATTTGAAGCTAAAGTATATGTTTACTAGCTACTTGTGTTTATCAATGCAAAATGAATCTAAGTAGGACACATGTACGTTCAAATATATGTAATAGTTAATAAAATGATATTAGCATGGTTGCAGACTGCATAACAAGACTATAATCATGTTAATTGTTAGATAAATGTATCTCGTGGTAACTATTTTTATTCCTACAAAACATTCTTTAGTTAATGTCATTATACTTTAAATGTACTCAATTGAATCTTGACTACATCTTCATGGTGGACTATAGAAAATTATAATGTCAAAAAATAATTATAAATTAAACGGGCTAGCCCGTGACGGGCTTGGGCTAAAAAGGCCCGGTTTTAAACGGGCCCAAATTTTTGTGTCCAAGCCCTACATTTTTTCGGGCTTTTGCAGCCCATTTTGACAGCTCTAGACTTTGAACCCCGGACCTTGCATATTTTATGCATTGTTCATACCAACTGAGCTAAGCTTACGAAGACAAAATATATTATAGTTTGTTACAACATGAAAGTTAAATATATATCTTCTATACTATATATATATAAAAAAATAGGAGGTTTCTAGGAAATTTTGGATTCACTTTTTTGTTATTCCAATATATCCCTAGAGAAATTTTCATATAATAATATAGCTGTTATTAAAAAAGACAAAAAAATTTGTTATATAATTGTTGTCATTGAAAAATATAAATATGGTTTGTTGAGTTTGTTACTTTTGAAAGTCACAAATATCTATACTTATTTTTTTTTATCTATATCAAAAAATTTGTTGAAAAAAAACAGTTTTATAAGTCAACGGATGATCCAAGTAATTTAATGATAAATAGTTTTTAAAAAATATATATTATAGAACAATTTTATTGAAGAAAGGTTCTATTGAGGAAATAGATTTGAAAAAAATTGTGAGAAAGATTTGAAAGAATTATTATTATCTTATAGTGGTGTGTATATATTGATAGAGGAGTATAGTATCAACACAGAAAGCGTTTCTCTCCTACCAAAACAAGGAAAGCGTTTCTCTCCTACTCAAAACAAAGGAGGAGTATAGTATCCAAATTTCTTCACCTTTCTGCCATCATCTGAATACATTGTTGCATCAAAGAAAAAAGTAATCACTAGTAAGGCAAGTGTTCAAACGACAATGACAGAGTTGAACTCCAAACGACGAAAAGCATTACAAGAAGAAGACAGGATCAGTAGTTTACCAGACGATGTGCTCAACCACATCCTGTCATGCCTCCCTACCAAAACCGCTGTTGCCACTGGCTGTCTATCTCGCCGATGGCGACACCTTTGGCAGCATCTCCATGTGCTAGATTTCTATGATGACTCCCTCTACTCTGATAACCCCATCGAACTCAAAAAGTTTGTTTTTCTGGTGAACGGGGTGCTTGCCCTCCTCCATAATCCTCGCGGTACTCAGAAGATGCGTCTCCATTGTGCTCATTCTGTTATCAACGACGACAATTTCCATGCTCATTCACTTGACACTTGGGTCCGTCCTGTCATTGGGCCTTACCTCGAGGAACTCGACCTCGACCTCTATATCGACGACGAAAATGCACCTGACTTCAAGCTTCCTCTAAGCCTCTTCACTTGCCCTAACCTTGTTTCACTCAGGCACGTGCTTCCTTTTTTTATTGCTTGTTTTTATTTTTTAAATAACAACTGCCAGTAAGGAAAAGTTGTATCCTTGGTTCCTAATCACTCCAACCTTCTTTTATTTTTTGGATTTCTTATTACTAACACATGATACTCCGATGGCATGGGATAGTATGAGACAGAAAAATAAATTGTATGAACAAACCGATAAAATCCAAATCTTAAGAGTATGCATCTAATGATTTGAAATAGAATCCAATACAAATAATTGTAGAAAGTGAGAGTTTTAGAGAATATGAGATAATTGTTGAAATGTTAGACAGATTGCAAATGAGGCACTCGATCAAATTTAAATACAATCCTCAACGCTAAAAAGGTAAAATAAAATAAAATAAATTTTAGGCTTAATTAATGATGTGGTCCCTTAAGTTAAGTTATTTGTTGGTTACATTTTAGTCTCATAAGTTATTAACGTTACAATTTGGTCCCTTTAAGTCATCTTCCGTCAACCAAATAAATTCCCACCGTCAAAACCGTTAAGCCAATGTCTAAGGTGGATACACATTGCATGTTGTCACGTCACCGTTCACATGTGCCTATTTAACATTTTAGCAAAAGACTGACGGTGAAGATTTATTTGGCTAACAGATACTAACTTAATGAACCAAATTGTAACGTTAATAACTTATGGGACCAAAATGTAATCAACAAATAACTTAAGGGACCAAATCATTAATTAAGCCTAAATTTTAATATTTAAAATAAGAAAATAATCTAATACTTTATTACTTAATTCCTATTACAATTCCCTCCCTAAAGATAAGAAGAATTTCTCTTGAGTAGACCTTAGTAAACTCCCATGCAAGAACTGTGACATGAACGACCACAAACACATTAGTATTAGCAGATAACAACGCTGCCCCTATTAACCATCTTCCTATGCAAAACAGCCACATTTTTTTTTTCTTTTATGGCCTAGTTCAAATCTTGGAGTAGCAGAAGATGTGGAATTTCCTTCATCACTATCAAGGAGGGGTTGATCATTGAGAAGAATTTCCTTGATACACACATCCTGATTGATATAGTAAATAAACTTGTCCATCTTCCATAAAAACAAAGGTTTGTAATGATAGGCTTCTTTTTCATGACAAAGAATAGTAACACTCAAAGTTAGTGCACCGAATACCAGAATAAGTGGTTCATGAATATTCTATGAATTTTATCAAATTCAAATTGAGGTACTTGGTTTTGAGAGTTTGAACTAGTGCCACTCAATTGAACTCTATCACGTGCTTAACATTTGAGAGGCGATGGTGAGGAACATTGAAAAGCAATACATTTCTCCACCTTATTGGAGCTTTGTAGGACTATTGCTTCTCTTGTTGCCAATGCCATTGTGCCAGGAACAATCAATATCCTATCCTATTGCTTCTCTTCAGACCTATTATAAGTGCACCTACTAACATAGACAAATTGAGTGACGGTATTGTGACAACAATATCAGGTGGTTCTAGTGGCGGTGCAATCAGCCAGTGATTAGATGAGGATGTCGTCTCTATCTATGACGCATCCTTCCTAGTTGATGTGTCCTTGACTGGTTTGTATATGCTAACTGTAAAGTTTAAGGTCTCATGTGTTTTAGATAGCTCAACAAAAAGTTCAAATTTCAATTTGTGTGGGCTTAGAAAATTTTGCAAACATATGTGATGTATTATTTTCCAATCCAGTTAAGCAAATGACACGGTGCATATGACATAGGGTTACCTGAAAATTTTGGTTAGATGAAATCAAGCATAGAATTTTGGTTAGATGAAATCAGAGCTTGCTAAAAATCACTCCGTGATTTCTTTGTATAGTCAACATCATCGAATCAGAGAAACAGTGGTTGTAGATATGTGGAGAGCAGAGGTTCTGTCGTAGCAAAGGTTAGGAATTCAGTGGATATCCATCACAAATATCTGAATATTTTTATGGAGCAATTGATCTCCTAAAGTAAAAAGTTCACCGCAGGAGAAACATAAACCTTTTTCCATCTTGTCTCCCACTTTGAGGGCACTCAAAACTCTGTTTGCAACTTCCATAAAAAATCACCATAACACTCAATATACCAATTCAGTCGGGAAAATGGATTATAAGGACGAATTGATAAAATTCAAATCTCAAGAGTAGAGATTCTAATGATTCGGAATAGAATCTTATACAAAAGAGAAATTATACAAAGAATTATCCAGAGTGAGAGTTTTAGAGAGAAAAAGATAATTGTTGAGACGTTATTAATTGCAAATGAGGCATTAGCAAACAAATATAAAGTAAAACTAATATTTAAAATAAGCTAGTAAACAAATACTTAATTCCTATTACATTATATATATTAAATGTAATCAATATGTCTGGATTTGTCACCAATGTCTCGATGTCGTATATGTCTTCAATTTGACACACCCAATCACTTTTTTGGGATTTTTAAATCTATGAAACACTTACACATACCCTGTCAACATTGGTAATACTTTGCAAATATGTAAGCAATTGAATGTAACCAATATGTTAGTGTCGTGTTGTTGTCCGACACCAAAGTGTATATGACTTCAATCTTAAGTATCAGAGCTAAATAGTTATGAAGTGTGATATAACATTATTTGTTTGTTCCTCAGTATTTGTGGTGGAATTCATCTAGATGTGCAAAGCACTACACTAATAAGTTTACCATCACTGAAGATGCTGCTAATTGACGTCCTCGGTAACGTGGAAGTGGCTTTTGTAAATGCACTCCTCTATGGCTGCCCAAACATCGAAGCTTTGGATCTTCACTTTTTATCTGACAGCTTGGAGAATGTTTGCCTCCCAGCTTCCTTGAAAAGGCTGAAAATCCAAATTGATAATGACTTTGGGTCTTCGCTTGAAATAAACGCGCCAGATCTTGAGTACCTTAACATTTACCAACACAAATTCATCGATGTTTTAAGCATGAACAGCTTTCACAACGTGGTAGAAGCAAGTCTTGATCTCTTTCCTTTCTCGTATGATTTTGTCGATCCATTACTCAAGCTGCTCAACACTCTCTCCAGGACAAAACATTTAGTGTTGAGTGGTTCAACAACCAAGGTAAATTAGTTTTATGTTAGTTATTTGATGTTTGCTTCGTCATTTATATAGAGTAAGTTAGTAACTAACGAAAAATTATATCTCTACTAATCATGATTTCTTTATAGATAGATATAGTTTTATACTAATTGCTACTTGATAATGTGGACGAACAGTGGCTGCTTGGTGAACCTCGTGATCTATTTTTTCAAGAATTTCGCTATTTGCTTCATTTAGAGCTCGTTCTTCCCTGGTTTAATTCCAATTCTCTGCTTTCCTTGCTTCAAAAATGTCCTGTGCTACAAGTTCTCAAAATTCAGAACAACAAGGTTTGTTTAATCGACGCTTAATTTGATCTACATAACGTTAATGCGAAATTAACCAATTTTTATTAAATAGATTACATAAATCAGAAGTAATATATTATTGAACAGTACACCGCCCAATATATAACATGATTAATTCATTACTATGAACATTGCATCTTATTCAAGTCTTTTGTTGCCTACAGGAACAGTCACCAAATTTGGGATGGGCTCAACAGCCAAATGCTCCTAAATGTCTCGTATCCCACCTGACCTTCATTCAATTTAAAGGATTTCTAGGATTGCCAGATGACGTGTCATTTGTTGAGCGTGTTTTGCAAGAAGGATTTTTTTTAAAGACAGTGATTATTTCTGATATTTCCTTAGACCAAAGTAAGAAGTACGACATTCTCAAAAGATTATCGAATGTGCCAAGGGCCTCAAGAACGTGCCGGCTTACATTTGACTGAGTTGTATCTCCTAAGGTGTGATTTGGTGTGAATTCTCACCCTTGATCCATTCTCTTTGTCTTAGTACGCATCAAATCAATGATTGCCAACGTTGGGTTTAGTCTGCACTATTAGCTAGTAGTTGAATCTTGTTTTTAGCTGCATGAGGTACAAGAATGGTAGCTATATATAGATAAGATATATCATTGCAGAAAATGATGACACTTATCTGATTAGTGAAATTGAAAAGAAAAACTATATTCACGCCACTTGTTGCTTATTAACTTGGTGTTTTTCTAATGTGTGATATTATTGTCATAGCAACTCAAGCTTTGTTTTTTGTGACGTTAATCAGTGCTCACTTTGGATCTTAATCATTTTTGTTAATGAAATACTTTCTCTTCTATTATTAGCTGATTACAAACCTTGTATTCATGAGTTTGATCATCTATAGCATACGTGGTTGGAATCTTTTGGTCTTTGAGATTGTTGTGGTTGCTACTAAGTTTGTGTGCCTAAGATTTTGAGTTGCAAATTGGAGTATGTGGAACACTTTGATTACATGACTGTGGTTTCTTTTTCGTGTAGTAGTAGTAGTAGTTACAAAACAAGATTGAATTAAAAAGAAAATAAAACAAACGAAATCTTCCAACTAATGCTAACCAGGAGCAACATTGTAAATGTGAACTCAATATGAATGTGTATTTGTATTTCATCAAACTTTTTTCATGACAAAAATTAGGACCTGGTACGCAAGGTTCAAAATTAAAGCCAAAGATAACGTCAAAAAAAAAAAAGTTTTAAAGCCAAAGATGGTTTGTTGGCCAAGTGAAATAGTTCTTTTGCTATTGATTTGAATTTATCTATTTGTATTTTGAGGAGAACACAGGAAACTCGTTGAAATAAAGATTGGCTTTCTTTCTAATCACATGTTTGTAGTGTCCACTCTCATTATCTATACCAAGCAACATCATACTCGTTGAAAGATATATAAATTAGTATAATTTTGGTAAAATTACGCCATTCATCTCTTAACTTAACAATTTCATCCTTTAGTCTTTTTTGTTTTTTCAGATAACTTAATGTCATGAAAAATTGAAAATTACATATAAAAAAATACTCAAACACCTTTTTTCTTATAAAAGGTTCAACACTGTTCATCTTAATTATTATATCTAAATATAAAATTCTATACCTTTTTTTTAAAATTTTATTTACAATTTTATTTTACCTTAACAAATTCTTCCAATTTTATTCTTCATTTTAAATTTTTTATTTACAATTTTTTTTGCCTTAACAAATAGTTGAATTAAGGGCCCGTTTGTTATGGATTAAAATAAAAGTGATTTTGACATAAAATAATTTAGAGATTTTATGAAAAATCAAAATCTATTTTGTGTTTGTTTACCGTAATAAAAATCACTTTTTTAAATAAATAATTAAGTTTGTTTGGATACAACTATATAAAAACGATTTTTTGTTACAAAATTAGATCAATCTTTTAAATAATATTTTCTATCTCCTCCAGAAAAAATCTGTTTTGTTAGAAGCGGCTCATAACAGCTTCTCATTTGAAGTTGTTTTTAGATTTTTTTTAGATTCTGATTTTTAAAAAAAATTATAACAAACGGATGCAAAACTCTTAAAGGTAATTATTTTTTAAAAAAAGTTATAACAAACGGGATCTAAACTTAATTTGTTAAAGTTTAATCCTTGCAAATGCTTTGGTCCTAGATGTTTTGTTTTTGTCCTTTTAAAATCTTTTTATATTTTATGCAGAGCCGATGTTCGAATCTCAGACATCTCACTTCTCTACATTAAAATGTGTGAGCTCTAGGCTAAGCTACTTGACAAAAAAATAAAAAAATCTTTTCATATTATAAGGATCAAATCGAGTAGAAATCAATTATGCAAGGATTAAACCAAAACAACAAGGACAAAAAACAAATAAAATTCTTCTATTTTCAAAACAAATTTTTAGTTGTTATAAAAATACCTCAACAACAAATAAATAAAGAAAGAAAGATAAAGAAACTCAAATCAATCAAACTGAAAAGAAAGAGAGTGAACCGTTTTCTCCTCTTCTTTGAAATGGCAGGAAATGAAACGACACCGGTAACCTCTAACGACATAGAATCAGCAATCCTGAGCCACACCCTCTCATTCCTCGCCGTTTCAACCAGCCTTCTCTCTTCCAAATGGTGCAACTAGTGATGCCACAATCTTGTATTCATGAGTTTGATTTTCTAGACAATCTGAACTAACATAATATATTTTCTTGTTTTTACAAATATTTTTTCACGAGTTGTTGAAAAGAAAAAAAATAGGCCATGTCTTTGTCGTACTTGCATTCTATTTGATTGGTGTAGAAATTTTGTAATGCTTAGAATATGCTTAGAATGCACATAAGTTGATAGAAGCATCATATTTAGATCTTATTTTCAGTTGCTTAATATCATGTTCCTTCGATGTAAACTACTGTGTGATGTTTTTGCTTGCTTATATCTATTATGATATTATCTATATGCTGTTTGACTTTTGTAATAAGTTCGTCAACCAATTTTGATGTTGACCAACTCTTACAAATTGATACTATGCTGTTTGACTTTTGTGATATATTAGTCAACTAATTTTGATGTTGACTAACTCTTACACATTTTGAGTACAAAGTTCGCACAAGTGGATTTGGTGTTTCATTGAAGTCATTTAATTATTTTTGCTTCAAATTTGTGTACTGAAAAATGTAATTAACTATTTTAAAGTTTATGGAAACAAGAAAATGTAGTGGTCAACTTGATGTTCTTTGACAGGGCAATGTTATCCGTTGTGTTTTTCAACTAATTTTTCATATGCTATTATTGTCATTCTCAACTTGCTTTAGTTTTGGTTATCGGATAATTTTAAAGATTTGAATTGTTAAATAATGTTAAATGGCGTAATTTGAAAAACCTAATTTTGTGTGTGTATTGAATTTGCTTGATGTAATGACTGACGGTAAATTTTTGTAGCACTATATAGGCACCTAGATTAGACATTTAAATTATGTCTATTCAGTTTCCACTCTTAGTACTAAACAAACAAAATGAGATTTGAATAACTTTTTCGCTATATGTTTGGCAGTTCACATTTGCAATGCTGTGATTTTTGAAGTTGATAGAATCATATTTTCGATGAGATGCTAGGAGTTTCACTATAAAGAGGACAATGCATTTTCCATTTCATCAAGTTCAGAATTCATTTGGCCACTTTGACTTTCGGGTAAGTTACTATCAGGACGTAGTACACAAGGCATGGATACATTTCACAAGCCAAAACAACTAGCCGACCTAGCGAAATAGTTATTAAACTTGTACTTTTTTTTGTATAACAAAGAAAAGTCTTGAACAACTTTCTTTTTATCACCTTTAAAACTATGAACTTTCAAATCATCTTCTTATGGCTCCCATCAGTCAGTATATGTATTGAACCGATATCAACTTTGTCAATTGGGATAACTTATTTAAATGTCATTATTTATTTGTGGCTTATAAGTTATGTTGTTAATTTCTTTTGGTCTTTGAGAAAGTTGTGGATGCTTCTAATATTGTGCCTCAGAGTTTGAGGCGCTAAAAGGAGTGAAAGGAGGTTTATAGTTGACCTTTGATTACATGAATTTGAATGGAGGTTTGGATCCCGTGGATTTGAAACTATCTCATCTCAATGTCAGGATTTCAAAAACACCGACGTGCTCCACCGTTCTTAGCATCAAAGAATATATCATTGTATCATACAGACACCATACCGCATGAGTATGCATGGGTATACCACAAGTTCTAAACAAAGAAAAATAGACATTTTAAAGAAGATTTGTGTTATTTAAACATTAAAATACAAACATATGTGAGTATGTGACACTATATGTACTTCCTTTAAAAAAAATGCATAGCTATTTATTATGAAAAATACATGCCTTTTAGGTATGTATGCAAAAATCCCATGACACTATATATGTATTTTTTTAAAAATACATGTAAAAAATGAAATGACATTTTTTTATTCTGAGAAAAAAGAGGGTAAATAAGTAGAAACCCTTTCCTCAAAAAAAAAAAAAAAAAAAAATAAAAAATTTTTTTTTTTTTATTTTTTTTTTTTTTATAAAAT
>Ga0228711_1000460_pt1 | contig 49510 bp, 32 predicted proteins | sample MedpolnodulmetaG_2_FD_177996 | JGI IMG/M metagenome (GOLD analysis project Ga0228711, IMG submission 177996) | Root nodule microbial communities from Medicago polymorpha collected in Santa Monica, California, United States - brown nodules | ecosystem: Host-associated > Plants > Roots > Nodule...
AAAAAAAGTAATAATAATACTAATAACAATCATTCTAACAATTCTGGTTGCTTCTTGTCAAAGCTTGCACTTCAACGCAAGTCGTATCATATCAGGGAGCAGCAACAAAATGATGTAACAGTCACTATCAATCACATAGTTGGAGACATTCTTTTGATGATTTCTGAATCTTTTTTAATTTAGCATCGGCTGTATGTTATCCTTGACACATGTGGCTAAGTATAATAATGAAACCAAAAAGACAACATAAGTAACAGATCACCTGTGTTGCTTGCAAAAGAATAACCCTTTGGAAGAAAATTGCCTCTTGTTAAACCAACGTTAGTAGCAGCAGACCTTGAAACATTGTCAAGAACAAACCGATCTGACAAGCCAACACTAGGCACACCTCCTGCTTTAAGCAAGCAAACTTCTGAGCTTTTTGCAGGAACATGGTCAGATTTTTGGGTCGAGTACAGCATTGCCGAGTGGCTCTGTTTTTCAAAATGAAGAACGAGTCAGTTTTTGGTCATTTGCATAGAACTTAGCTTTTTTCTGGTGGGAAGGAGGGGAGGGATGGCAGGTGATTCAGTTTTTTAGCATACAGAAGATTAAAAATGCTCCTAAAGCCAACAACATACAGAGCATTAAATTATGTTTGTCTGATTTAAACATCTAACATTGAATAACATACAAGCTACATAACTTATGTCAAAGACCTATAGTTTATAATACAAATCACCCTTAATTAAGAAGATTTATGATTGACATACCTCCTTGTTGAGGACATTGTCCATTTGTTGAAATGAAGGGTCCCCCAGAGATGAATCTTGCAATGCAACAATCTCTCCAAGTGATGTCTTTTGACCCGCAACATCAGTACATAATTCCTCACTCAAGTTCTCAAAGTACATGTGACGAATAGCAGCACGCAATCGGTTGGTCCTTTGTGAATAATATATCTTTGTGGCAAGAGGTGCAGGAAAATCTAAACAAACAAAAACATACAAGTGTTACACCAAAACCAAAAAGGGAGAGAGAATGAGAAGTCATCTTAGAACTACTCAACTAAAGAACTGAAAGCAATAAGTATTTGAGGAATGGGCTTCCATTCCACAAGAGTTTAAGGTTAAGAACTTGTTAAACTAAAAAATAACTTTACTTTTATACCATTTGTCATCATGTGCTGCTGCTGCATATGGACCTGCCCAACATTTTTATGGACCGCGTCTCTATGTTCTGGAACAGTTTTTTCGACCAAATCCTTCCCTAAATGTTATCAGAAAAAATAAGTGGGTTATTCTTTCCCTGGCCAGTATCCAAACTCCAAAAGACATAACATAGGGTAAGCATTGCAATGGTAGAGCAGTCATTGATATCAAAATACAAAGTGTGCATTGCCAATGTGTGTCCCTACATATAAAGTCAACAAAAACAGAATTGCAAATAAAAAAGTGAAAAGTATGAATATAATATAAGCGACCAAAAAGCTCAGAAAGACTAAAGTTCATTTACCCAAATAACCAACCAAAAAAGGAGGCTGGAAAACTATGAAACAGTGACCAACTAGTTTCTCAATAAAAAATATATAGAACCGTCAGTGTTCAGATATAAAGAACTTTAAAAGTATGAAACTAAATTTTACATTTAAATTAAATTTTCGTATTTGATGCCATGGATACATTCATTGGAGATTTGCAAATTGAGCACGCATGGAGAGAGAAAATTTCTGAAGGGCAGCAGAAAGAGATTTGCAACTTTGCAACTTTAAAAGCCTGATGAGCGCGGCGTACCGGTCTAATCTTAAATTTATGAATGCAGAACAACTTCAATCGGTTAAATCAATATTATAGAGTTGTACTTTTTTGGAAAATAAATATTTAATTCTATGTTGCCTCTTAATTATTAATATTCAAGGAATTTCCAGCATCAAATGTGTCTACGCTCGCATGCTAACTTGTTTTCAAAATATACATGGCCGTGTTCAAGCATGTCTAAAACAATGAGATATCATGGAAAAAAACTTAATAACAAGTATAAAACTAACTAATACGTGTATTGGAGATTTGCAACTTTGGGTAAAGATGGAGAGGAACATGTTAATATCCAAACTTCCTTTCAAAAAAAAAAAATGTTAATATCCAAACTTAGATTTACAAATGCATAACAACTTGTTTTGGTTAACTCTATACAACTGTATTTCAGCGAAAAGTAAGTCTTAATTTTCATGTTAGCTTGAAATTATTAATATTCAAGGATGTATGCTGACATGTTTCCAAAATACATGCCCATGTTCTAGCATGTCTAAAACAATGAGATATGATGGGAACAAAGTTGACTGTTTGTGCGAAAAATACAGCATTTATTTCTTCAAATGATAATTCTTTAGCCAAAATCTAGAAAAAAGTACATCATGGTGATACTGCAAGAACAAACGACAGTGGCAAACAAATTGGACACTTACGAGTAATTCCATTTGTTAACTTCACAGTTTTTGTCACTCCAGACTCTGTTCCATGCCTTTCTGGTACATCAAGATGTGTACTTGCTATCCTGCATCAGACATTATACATTCAGAACAAATTTATTTGAAAGCAGAAAGAAGAAATCGGAAGAAACAATGAATTCTAAACATAACTTCACATAGCAAACAAGATTAATATGGCAAACAAGGAAAGTCGTATTAGTTATAGTTTATCCAGAAATCAAATGACAAACAATCACTATGAGCCCAAGCCCAAATACTTTATTATTTATAAGCTCCATGCTAGCTTTGCAGATAGTTTTCTATATGTATATTATTTGTATTTTTAAGGTGAAAGGAGAGTGAAGGTATTCAACACAACTAAAGAATTAAAATTCATTTTATTCAAACTACAAGATATATGTGATGAACTAAGAAAGCATACGATTTATGACGTTTTGCTGGAGGATGTGTTACTGAAGTTTGGAGAACTCTGTTTCCACCATTAATTCCAGCATCATCCAACATAGATGCCGCATCTACGAAAAGTTCATTTTCAAATTGATCAGAACATCAATATTATGCATAACAGAATCTAGAACCCAGTAAGTAAAATCTTACTCCTGAAAACAATTGTGAGGTACACCCAACCATGTTACACAGAAAACAGGTTAAAAAATGTAAACTTAACTTATCAGTTTTGATACCTAGTGCCGTAAACTCGAATTATAATATTAATTAACTCGAGGTATGCTTTACGAGGGCATGAAGCATAACAAATAGTAGGGGGGAGGCTGATTTGAGTTCAGGGAAAATCATAATCAGGGCACTGCATATGTTCCTTGATTGTTGGAGAAAGAGGACAGAGTGAAAGCAGGTCAGAGTGAAAGCCAGCACAAGTTAAAGAATCCGCACAAATGAGCTAAAAAAGTCAGCCTAACACCAATATATCATACAACTTCCAACAATAAATTGACATTGACTTAATTTTAAAAAATTGGATAAAAGTAAGGGTATAAGATTAACATAGACTTATTGTACAATATGAGAAAACGAGAGCTATAGAAAGGGATTTTACCTTTAATCTTACTGGAAAAGGGAGCAACTCTGATTCGACTGTTCAAATGGGGTTGTGCCACAGCAGTGTCAATATTATCCACAGAGTCAGACCTTCTCGGCTCCACAACTGCGGTAACTTGTTTGTGAGGGGTTATTAGGCACAAGAGATTATTTTAAAGTAGCCTTCACATTAAAATGTATTGAGAAAAATTTGACATTGTTTTAACTTAAAAAAAAATTGGTTAAAAGTGAGGGTATGAGAGTAACCTAGACTTATTGTACAATATGAGAAAAGGAGAACTTAAAAAAGAGATCTTACCTTTAACCTTATTAGAAGATGGAGCCACTCTGATTCGACTGTTCAAATGGGATTGTGACCCAGAAGTGTCAATATTATCCAAAGACTCAGACCTTCTCTCCTCAACAACTGCAGTAGCTTGTTTGTGAGGGGTTATGAGGAACAAAAGTTTATTTGACAGTAACCTTAACATTAAAATGTACTGAGAAAAACTAAAGAAATTCCTTTAAAGAGGAAATCACATTCAAGAAATCCTAAATACAAGTTTCAAAAACTAATATTTTTATATAGTAATTTAGTAGTATCTTCAAAAGTTTGCAACTGACTAATGAATTCTCATTTTAAGGATACTTGCACAAGAATTTGATAACTTTTTCCTTTGTTTCCTTGGAGGTTTCCTATTCCCAGTGTTGCCATCAAGCTTCAAGCAAGTTTGTTCAGTGAGCTTTAATGATCTACAAAGTTCTGACAAAATAGAGAAATGTAAGGCGGTAAAAATATGAGGAAGATTTAATGTTAGTGCCTTCCAAAGCATAAGGAAATTGAAAGGAGGAGATTATGAGACAAAGCCACGTTCAAAATGGTTGTAAGCCTCAAATCTCACACCAATAAGAACCAAAAGGTTATAAAACAAATTGAAAATAGGCCACCAGACCTGCATGAGCAGCAAATTGGCTGTCCGTGACTGGTCTCTTGCAATTTTTGCAGCATACCTCAAAAAGGATACCAAACAATCAGTTAAATGAATTCATTCCAGAATATAAATATAATTCAAGCAGACAATGTTTGCCGATGAAAAAATCTATTATAATTAAATCATGTTTAGAACGTAATTATAAAAACAGAAACAGTTCAAACAAACTACTATTTGATTAGTAACTGTTGCCTTCTCGTGAATATGTCATCCTTTAAATGAGCGAAGGTTCGAATAGAAGTTCCTTTGTGTCGACAAACAAAAAAAAAATCCATGCACATAAGCAACACTCAGCTCTACAGGTAGCAGTTACATATTAGATAAACATTTTAAAATAAAAAAAGTCAAGCAAAAGGTTGAACAGGCTACAGCACATGACGCCCACTAGACATCTTAAACTAGAGAAAGCAATTAAAAACTTAAACCAAGGATTACAAATACAATAATTGTATAAGCTCACACAACTACACAAGATTTTGAAGAGTTCATTTACATGCAAAGCCAGGGTAATAACTCAAAGTCAAACTGTACTCTAAAATCCTTAAAGGATAAGTTATGCCTCTGCTTTAACTCATACATTGCACAGGCAATCAACATCAGTTATATAATCATATTGTTTGCTGCAAATATCATATAAATTGCAGAGGGTCATTAAAAGACTAAACTGAACTGTGCAGCTTAATGTCCACTAATTCCTGGACATAAGGAAACAATTACTGACCATCATCATACCTACCATATGCAGTAACAAAAGGATGGATCCGTCGAATTTCAGTAAATCTAAAAATACCAGTAAGCCATGTGAAATGTTGAACACATTCCCTTGGGAAGCACACTAATACTAGGGAAAATGCTAACCGGTGCCTTAGGGGCACTAGTTTTTAAGTTGAAAACAACACTTTTTAGACTTTTGAGAAATTCAGTGCACAACTTCCAAAGTAATACTACTATATTTGGCTCATTAAACAAACCAGTGTCTAGTGCACCGATTAACATGACCCTAATGCTAGTCCAATAACGCAGAAAAAGTCAAGTATTATTAACATTAAAAAGAAGGAAAAACATACCAGCTGCAAGGGATCAGTCATGGGTCTCTCACCATAGATATGCATATCTGTATATATAAAATGTAAAGCAGCAGTTTAAATATCCCGAAAACATATACTGAATACAGCAATAAAAATATGAAGCCTGGAAAAAGAAAGCAAATATAGAATTATATGCATGAACTAGTATCAATGGCAGTGATAGAAAGATAAAGCAGAATAGCAAAATTTGGAAAACTGCACATGCTAGTATAACCATAAGCAGTTTCACACCGGTAAAGCACTTTGTCCCCCCACCCCCACTCCTCTGAAGTGGATTGACTATTTACTTTTATTAATTTTTTTGGGTGCTTTTGTAATTGAGGTTTTTTTGTTAGACGTTATTTATTGTTATTTGGTATTTAAGGATCACTAGTATAAACCATCCACCCCCATAAAAAACAAAAAAATATATACTATATTAATATTCAATATGCAACACTGATCACATTAATTTTGTTGTCAGCTCAAGAAAAAACTAAACCGTGAATTGAATAAAATATACTAAAAAAGAACATTAAATTAATATTGAATGAGGACTATTCACACGTTGAATTAAAAAAGTCTGATTCACCAGAGAGCAAAACAACCTTCTTCACTGAGCAAATTTGCTTCATCTGCGTAACGCAGTTGTCTATGAATATACTCAGCTGCTGACTTCTGTCTGGCAAAGTCATCTTCCAAGACCATACATGAACAAATTATATGAATCAGAAATAAAAAATTATTATTATAATGTGAACCATAATTTGACATAGACAAAAATCTAAGAAGTAGAATCGCGTTGGTGCTACCTGGAACAGTTTGAGAGAAACTTCCAGCGGCTAAAAGCCTTGCCATGACCTTCATTCTCCCATTTCCAGATGAACACACCATTGTGAGGGAAAACAGTATCTACAATTACGATGATCGTAGCAATGCACGAAATCGAAAGAATGAGTAACAACGAGAAAGACGAATGCGGAATAGGAAACACGAAATAGTCATTCGCGAAATAAACAATTGAAAATCGGAAAGGATCGTAGAAAACGGAAGAACATTACCTCGGATTCGGAACGAAAGGAATTCCGCGAGAATGCTGAAAAAGAGCGAAGAATTGAGGGAATTGGAATCGAATTGGTGAATGGTGATGATCGGAGAGCAATGCTTTTAGAGAAAAAATGTGAAGTGATTTTGATGAGGTCTTCAATGGCGGAAGAGAAAACCCTAGAGAATGAAGAAAATGGTGTGAGGATTTATTTATTTTTTTTTTTTTGGGTGATATTTTTTTTCTCTCTCTTCTCCGCCGGAGAAGGCAATAAATAGGAAAAGATTTTGAGGAACGAAGCGTTTTTTGCGTTGCTTATTGCTTATGGCTTATGCAATGCCTTCTCTTCTCTATTGCAGTGCACCACACTACTGTGTACTATCACTTACTTTTTTTTACTTATTTCAATTTTAAATACTTTTTTTAACGATTTTTCAACCACCATTTACATTTTTATATTGACATCAATAGTTTAACGACGGTGCATTGACAATGAAGGTGAAAAAAATACAAGAAGGGGGAATTGAATTGTGGTTTCTTTTTCTTCTCCTAAACTAAAGTCACTCTTTAGAACCTGATAGAGTTCAGCTTCTGAAGTGATAATCAGAGTCTAAATGCAGCGGATGAGTAAAGAGAGGGAGGGGGGAGAGACACAAAGATATTATATAGGTTCCTTCCACAAACCGGAAGTAGTCATGTCTCCATTGTACTTCTAATGAGAGTTCACCAAAATAATCAATATCTGATTACAACTGCTCACTGCTCAAAATAGCAAAAGACTTCAAACTACTCAACACAACTGCAAGAGATTTCCTATGCTCAAGAACACAATCAAGAGACTTCATATGCTCAAGCACAACTGCAAGAGACTTCTATTCAAACAGAACTGCAAAGAAAATTGTTTGAGGTGGAACACTTGATATACAATCAGTGGTGTTGACAATACAAATCAGATAAGACTCTTAAGACTCTAGAATTTCTAAGATATGAAAGTTGTTAAGAAATTCTAAGTGAACTTTGATGTGGAACAATTTCTGCAAAGGTTTGGCTCTAGGAAATTCTAAGTGAACTTTTATTGTGAGTCTCTGAGAAATTTTAAAGTCTTCACTCCTTTATATAAAGGTGTGAAAGAAACGTTGTTGATTGCCAACACATCAAAAGAGTTGTTGCAGAAGCTTGATCAAATCATCAATGGTTTGTTGCTTGATTTGGTTACTGTCCTATGAAGGAACAATTTCAAATCCATTCTAAGTATAGAGGAATACCAGCGTATTCACAACTGTTGTTCTTGTACTATTGCAAGCACAAAACAAAGTAGTGGAGTAGTGGTTGTACAATTGTATCATTGTCCTTTATATGCGTTCTCCAAAGAATAAACATCAAATGCCATCAAATTCTTTTGAAACAATTGTTGTTCTAGGCTTTTATACCTTCTGCAATACTAGGCATAACAATAACAGCATTTAACAAATTTTAAAACTTCAGTTTTCCAGCTTCTGATGATCTTCAGAACCTTTGATGACGTCAGCTTCTGGTGAACAACTTCTGGTGATGGTGCTTTTGATGACGTCAACTTCTGATGATCTTCATAACCTCCTGTCTTCAGAACCTTTTTTTCTTCAAATCTTTCCTTGCAACATAAGTTTCTATTTGTAGATTCAATTGCTCTCATTTGTTCTTCAGAACCTATGCCTTTAAAGAGACATTACAAATTTTTGTCTATGGTCCTGCACACTTGAACAAATATTAGCATATACAATTGACATTTTTGTTAATACCTTGTTATCATCAAAACTCAAAGGGTAATGTTAAACACATTTTGTTCCAACAAACAATTCAAAACAATTTTGCAAACGCAATCAATTAAAATATGACTGGTGATATTTGAACAATTATTTAAAACAATTTTGGTGGCAATTTTTTTTCTCTCTTTTCATTCGTCAAAAACAATAAAAAGAGAAAAATGAAAAGAAAAAATAAGAACTCAATGTGAGTATGAATAGAGTTGTCAAAAGTTATCATAAAGTGGTATAAATATCATTTCTCCTCTACATAATGTCATTTGATTGAATGCATCCGTCAAAAAGTAAAACGTTTACGGCGTTGATACATATAAATTAAATTCTTTTATATTTTTACATTTTTATATATATTTCCTTGTTCAAGCGTTTAGGCCCACGAAAAAGTAATTAAGCCCAAGACCATTTCTGTGGGTCAAAGCATCATCTTCGAAATTACTATTTACACCAATTGTTCAATTCAAGTAATATGTAAATCAAGTTTAACTAATTAACTGTTAATTTAATTGACGAGACAAATTTAAACAGCAGTTCTTATGCTCGTTAATTAGGTGTCCATGAGTTCTAACTCAATCGGTAAAAATATCGAAACTGTTAGGTTGTACGCCGTGACAAATACGATTTTTTAATAGATATTATTATTTTGTCTATTTATCAAAAGAAGGAAAAAAAACTAGGTTTAGAGCCATGCATTTTGGAATGTTGTATCGCTGTCCTATATGTGTGTGTTTTTAAGACAGTAAAATATCAATCTTTGTTCTAACATTGACTAATTCTATTAGAAAATTTGTTAGGTATAGAGGACAAACACCTTCAGTTTATTTAGATTAGATTAGATAGATTAGATTAGATTTTCTTCATGCATGATAGTGGAACTGTCAATTTTGACTACAATTCACTAGTTTGTTGGTTTATCTTTCACTAATCTTTGTTGCTTTAATTACTATTTTACAAATCCTTGGTTTACTGGTTTATCTTTCACTAGTTAATCTTTGTTGCTTTATTTATTAGTTTACAATTCACTAGTTTACCCCCTTATTTAAAAGGAATACATTAGATACAAGGCCAATGCATAATAGATACAAGGTTCCAATATGATGAAATACTAGTTTGAGAGCACGACAGTAAATCACAAACAGAGACAAACAAAATAAACCACACTTTGACTTCAACTTGACATCATATGCACCGTCTAAAACCACAGGCAGTAAGAATGTACTACAACATATGTATCGGATATACTTTCTGTAGTGGGGAATTCGTGTTGTAATTTGTTTGCTCAAACTATTTTTTGGAGTTGAACAAATTTATTACTATAATTGTAATTTTGTAAATGGATTGGCACAAGATGAGCCCAAAATCCAACAATGTGGACAATAGTAGCCACCGATTACATTCCTTAATCTTCCAATAATGATGGATTATTATACAAAATAGAAGTGTCCATGGATAAAATCAAGAGAGGAGGATGAAGACAAGGGCTGTCATCCTTGTTCATTTATAAGATTACAATCAGAGACAAACAAGATAAACCATGCTTTGACTTCAACTTGACATCATATGCACTGTCTTGAACTTGACAATGTATTGCATTGAAGCGAGAATGTAATACAGCATATGCATCGCCATATCATTACCCCTGTGTATAAATTAAAAGCAAATTCATTTTACAACAAGAATCCCCGTGCATCCAAAATTCAAATAATTGAACCACACACAATCAGTACCAGTAATAAACGCGAGACATCCGCTTCTTCAGCATCTGCTTGTTCATGTAAAACTCGGTTATTGATTATTATCATTATTATTAGTAAACAAGATAATTGATTTTCTATAAGATGAGAGACAACAGCCATACCTCACCAATTTGATTTTTTCGTTCATCATTCTCATTTAATCCCCTATTGCATCTATCAATTCCCAGATCAATATAAACCTTCAAGTCCTTGACACATCTCTTCTCCTCATCACTGAAGGAAATATCATTCTCTATGAACTTTAGAGCCTGCGTTATGGTTTCAATTTAAGATACATATACAACTTGCCACACAAACAAGATAATGTTGTATATTATCAAATGATAGATATTAGTGTAGAGGCTCCACAATGGAGGAACAACAAAATCAAATAGGTAAACCAAAGTCAAAGACTCCTAAACAAAGCATCATGCTCCTAACCAACTCTAACAAGATTTTCCCAATGCTTGGCTCACCATGGACCATAGGCTGTAGTGTCCTAACGCACTATAGTGGATGAGGGTGAAATATATCAATGTAACTTGGTTACCTTCTCAAATCTTTTAGAAGCTCTTGCATATTCACGACGTCGGTGCAATGATTCCCCTTTTTCTTTCTTCTTACGAGCAGCTTCTATCTTCTCTTTATTGTTCATGTCCGAGATCTCCTTACCCTAAAGCAAACAGTGACCGAGGTATAAATGCACACAGAAAGCGGCAATGGTATCAAACCAAAAAATGTTGTTGAGAGACGGAAGTCAGAAAAGGGAAGAAGAGGAAAAAATAAATAAAAATAAAAGACATCATTCTTATTTAAATCCTTGCTAAATAATGTTCTAAAAACACGTGAGGAATTTGAAAATTATTCATAGAAGAGTGTAACGTTTAACCCTGCTAACCAATGCTACATATTTTCTAAGAAATCCTTAACCAGCAGAGCCCTGAGAGCACAGTTAAGCACTTGACTCTTTATCGTGCCAAGAAAGACTTTCTAAATTAACTATGACAAGACTTCCTTGCTAAACCAAGAAGGTGGCAACGAAACAACAATGTCATTTACGTCAACAAAACAACTTTACTGGTAGTTTGTTTGATATAGAAAGAAATTAATGTGAGAGGGTAAAGCATTGGGAAAATTCTCATTACTCGAATATGTTTTAAATTCAAACGGCTCCGCTTGATAATCGACACCATGGCCTTTGGTAAAAAAATACAGTGCCATCTTGCAGCTTACCAGTTAGTTTCACTACAAAAATGCAAAATGAGGAAAAATCACATCAGACACATGAAATAAATCGATTAAAAAACAATGCACTAAATCATATAATGGCATGAATGAATGGATGATGATTTACCTTTGACAACAGCTCCCTTATTTGGAAGCTCATATCCTTCTCCTTCCTTGAGGACAGTCTTAGAAAAAGGTACTTTCATCTTCAAAGAGAGTAACTTGAGAGTAATCTGCAATGTTGCATTAGGCGGAACTGAAACATAATAACCCCTGCTGAAGGTATAATCACGCTTGCCCTCTTCCCCAAATCCATATTGGGGCTTGACAGTAAAAATGGCTTTCTCTCCCTTCTTTATGGTCTTAACAGCCTTTGAGAATGCAGGACAAAAATGACCATCCTTGACTTCGAACCAGATTCCAAAAAAGTCAGCTTTTTTTTAAAAACCTTCCCATGTCAAGACATGCTTCGTACGTAACTGCAACAATGGTAGTTAATTAGTAGTTCACACGCACACACAAGGAATGAGTAAAAAAAGAAATGAAAAAAATAATATGTTAGAAATACGAACATGTGTGATGTATACCACAAACTCGATCAAGATCCTGAGGGTATTCACAACCCGCCCGCTCCTCGAGTATGCACTTTAACAAACCTCCATCCTTACATATATCCTCTTCCACAACTTTAGATTTCCCTACAATGCAATCTGCAATGCAAGCAAGGCCAAGGTAGCTTTGTCAAACAAACTACCAAAATATGAAGCACGGACATAGGACAACTACTGACACACCGACACCGATGATAATTTGAGAAAATTACATAATTCAATGTAATTATATGCATCAGACACACCAAGACATGTCTAATCTAATCCGAGGAGTGTTTGTGCTACATAGAAACAAACAAACTACCAGTAAAGTTGCGTTGGTAATGAATGAATGAATGGTAACATGATGAAATCAAATTAACTAAAAAAATCAATAAATGATGCGAGGACAGTAGTATTTTTTAGAAAATCTCGCAAATCAAAATGTTTAACAAAATGCACTGACTTCCGAGATAACGATTGAGGGCAGTGTGTTTGATCGTGTCCTCCATTTATGAAATCAATCGAAAGAGAGAGATATTCTGGAAATATAATTTGTTTCAATTTCAATTTAAATTGCAGGGTTTTGTTACAAGAACAAGAAAGAAAGGGGGCGCTAGTTAACCCTTTGGGCATTTCAGAAAAAAATGCGGAGATGATTGATCAACAATGCTTCCACAATTGTGTAGTCTCCACACTTTTTTTTGAGATATAAGACTCAACTGGAAACTATTACAAATGAATGAATGCATTTGCTCATAAATTATTTCGATTCAAATCACCATCTATGCTATTGAATTTAAATTTTACTTGATTCGAGAAAGAGTATAGTATACCATTCCATTAGTCCCTAACTTTGTAAGTCCTTGAAATTAAGCTATTTTTAAACATTCTTTAAATATTCTAAAATAAGCAATTATTCTTTAAAAAAAGTCAAATATTTTGATTTCCAATACATTTACTACATAAATTTTCATAAATACTTACTACTTATGGTCCTTAAAGAGTGATCCGGGACACTCGTTAACATTTTCCATTTTTAAATAAAAATCTCGCATTGAATCAAATTTTACTCATATTTTTTTTTAGAAAAATTCCTTACGACAATATCAACTAATAAAATGTAACCCAAAAAAAATTTCAACTAATCCAATATTTGTCATCCAAAAACATTCAAAATCATCCTCCACTACATTTTTTGAGTTTTTCCAAATAAGCCATTCTTCCACTTCCATTTTTTTTCTTTCAAAGCATTCATCCCCCATCCTCTATTAAACTCTCAAACAAATCCTAAATGTTGTCTCACTCTCCTCTTTGATTACACATGATTATAATTTTATTTTTTTTATGATAGTGTTAGAGCTTCAAAATATCCATCGTTACTCAGTTAAATACAAGGTAGAATCCCCTCTCGCAACTAGATTTTCTTCATACATTAGAATGGATCTGTCAATTTTTACTCGACCTGATATTTGTCAATTTTTACTCGACCTGATATTTGGTATGATGGGAGTCAGATTGGGTGTCGCCTAATACATGTGTTTTTAAATTGGACTGCAGAAAATATGTCGCCTAATTCACAAAAATAAAATATATATATATATATATATATATATATATATATATATATATATATATATATATATATATATGTGGCCTAACAGAAATATGGACCTTTCTTAAATCAAAATCAAAGTTTTATGTCGATCGGAAGTATACCTCTAGACAAAATACATACACTTATAAAATATACTTGAAAATCAGTTTTAGGTCGATCGGAAGTATACTGCTAGATAAAATGCAAAAGAAGCTCTCGCTTATATATATCATGACATTTGTCGAGTATAACCATCCCAATGAACAATGAATTATCAAACTATCAAAGTTATTAACGATAGCTCAGTCAGTTTAGAACATGCGATATTATACATTTTTACACATCTGTCTTTATTTTGGGCGAATGTAATGTCTAAGGTCATCCTGAAAAAGACAAGTAGGCAAACAAACTAGAACGAAAAGCCATCATGGCTACTTTTCATGTTGATTTTCTCCTTCAATGTCTTCTAACAACAACTCATTGTTTGGTTCAGTTAGTTAGAGGAGAGAGGAGCAAAATCTCTTGAGAGCCAATTTAAGTTCCACTTTGAAAGTAGAATAGAGGGATTTGAAATATTTGTTTCATACTTAGACTTGCATATCATTTTATTTAATGTTATCTTAAATATTATAATTGTGGAAAATGTAATTTTACTTGCACCTTCCCTCAAATAAAATTTCTCCCCTTGTCAAACCACAGTATTTTAAAATCCCTTCCGTTCCATCCCCTAAGTTTACACAAATGGACCCTTATTGATCAAACATAAAGCAAAAGGAACGTTCCTAAATTATTGTTCCTTTTGCGTATATGAATGAAAGGTTCGGTACTAGCAAAATTCCATACCTAATGTTCACAAGTAAATGCATTCGACAACTGTCTACCAATTCTTCTAGGCAAGTAGACATGAAAAGGACAGAGAAAAATATTCAACGGAAAACAACCAGAAGCACTAAATTTAGCACATCCTCATGTCCATCACAACAAATACTTCTCAACCACAGTTCGGCCAAACTTCTCTTGGACATCCTTTGGCGTTTCAATCTGGAACAAACAAGCAATATCAATAAAAATGTCATAGGTAAAAGTTAATTGAAAGGCTAGCATTAAAACATCTGCACGTTGAGTTACTAACCGCATTAAGCGCTTTGAAGACAGCCTTAACTGTATTATGAGGATTTCTGCTACCAACAACCTATGAAGACAAAAATTTAGAGCAAACACTAAAATTGCAGGACCATATTCAGCTTTTTTTGGTCAGACAGTTACCTTTGACTTGACATTCTTAAAACCAGCTAAATGTAGTATGGTTTGGACTATTCTGCCGGCCTTCATGCCAGTTGCAGTGGAAGCAGGCCAGAGATACACCTATTGAATAATACAGATGACAAGTAAAAAAAATGACAAGCTTTAGACATACAGGATAAACGCAGGCAGCATATCCTCATTCATTACTCATTTGAGACAAGTAAAACAAAATACTTAATTTACTTTTCTTTCATAGCAGAAAGAAACTTTATGATATAAATGGGGAATTACTGGTAGAAGAAGGATACAGATTTTACTACCTTGGTCTTTTTATAAGATGTTTGTATTGCATGTGCAATTGTGTGCTCCTCGTGCCGCTCTACATAATGCAAATTCTGAAAGCACTTCTCATATGCCTGATTGTATTCAAATAAACCATTATTTCAATATGATATTAAAGTTCAAAACTCTAAAACGTCAAACATTAAACATGATGCACATGGGTTTATTTTAAGATAAAAACATAAACGTATGCTGAAACTTGATATTTTGGCAATGATTTTAGAAGCCAAAATTCTCAAGAATACACCAAATTTAAAATATTAGTCAAAATCAGATTTCATACTTGGTGATTAAAAAATCCTGTCAAGTCATTTTGAAAAAGTTATTAAACTACATAGTTGAAAATGTAAATAATACCTGCTGGTTAGAATAGATAGAAAACTAGTTTATACACCTTCTGTAACTCGAGTTATGAATAATAAAAAGATGAAAAGTGGAAATTTTTAGGATACAATTTATAATAATCAGCCAAGGATTATAACTGATTTAGCTTCAGCTTGTTGAAACAGAAGAAAGATTGAAGAAATTTGCGTGCAATGCATAAGACATGGATAAGGTTTTGTGTGATAAAAAATCATAATGCCAGATGTTTTCTATTATGCAATTCCGGTGAGAGAACATGTGTCACAGTCACCAGTTCCAGATCCTCACAGCAATTATGAACAAAATATCTCAATGACTAACCATAACCTATATCAATCTAACATCACATAATTGGCCAAAGAACAGTGCCCAGTATAGCTGTCAATACAAATCTCAGAAAAACATGAATCAATAGTTTAATAAGCTTGCAACTATTAGAAAATAAAGCAAAAATAGATCCATATCTCTTATGGTGGACGGTGAAATTGCAAACGTTTTCTATATTGAACACATAACGATTAAAAAAAAAAATAGTGTCAAATCAACTTAAGCATGATTTGAAGAAAGACTTAATACGATATTGCTGGTACCTTATTGAGAGCATCTGGAGCTTTAGGGCCTTTGGCTTTTGCAAAACCAACAACACCGTTATAGTTGCCACATGCTAACATAGCAGTATACTTAAAAATTTGTCCTCCCTAGATCATGAGAATTGAAACAACCTAAGAAAATTTGAGAGCAAGTGGGGAAAACATAGATGGAAGCTCGGATTTGTAGATTACCTTTGTGACTTTACAAGTTCGGTTCACATCTATCAATTTTACATCAAAACCCTGGAACCATAAACAACAACCAAAACGATTATTTAACCAACAAAACATAAAAATGGCAGCTGAGATTTAAATAAAGCAAAAAAAAGAATATGGGAGAATTAACAAACATTTATAGACATGGGTACACTAAAAGTGCACCACATATGGAACATTAAAACTCTGACCTACAAAAATGCTTTTATTTGTGTTTGATAAAAGAACAAGAAGAAATTTTCCAAAGGACAAGGCATTCAAATTTATATTAACTTAAATCAAACGTGATATTCAAACAAAAACAAACTAGAAAATTCACAGAACCAGTAGCCTTGCAGGCTATAGCCACTGCTACACACAGAATGTTATCCACCAATCAACAAATGATTGAAGTTTCTACTATACGACTAGAGGTCAAAGATTTGGGCCATGAAATCAGTCTCTTGCAAATAAGGTAACTTTCTGCCTAAAATAGATCCGCCGCAATGGATGTCATGCAGCTCTACCATAGATTCCACTATGGTGAGACTGGGAGGACTACCAGCTTAACGTCGCACATCCACAAAAAGAAGTGTTTTTTCTACGAGGAGTACAGTAAAAAAGTAGCCAGCTAGGCTGATAAGTAAATCAAAAGGTACCAAACAAAAGTTTTGCCCAAAGGTTGTAGATTGAGGATAAAAAGTGCAAATCTCTTACTCCCTCCGGTCCGATTATTAGAAAAATTTTGAAAAAATTGTGTCCCATTTATAAGAAAAAGTTACAACTTGAGTTGTATTTATTGTTTGAATTACTTTTTTACCCTTATTTAAAATGTTTGTCTTTTAATGTCTCGCAAAATTAAAACGATAAATGAGTTTATTGGTTTTGATGTTTTTGGTTTTTTTTTTCACTTATAATTGGTACCAAAGTAAGTATTAAGTTTGTCCCTAAGGTGAGAAAGTAAGAGTATATCCACCCTTCAATTCATTTAAAATGACCTGTGATTTTAACTTACTAAAACTCGAGGAATGATATACCCTATTTGCTTGCTTAATGCAGACTTCAGAGACAAGATTTTTTATTTTACAAGAACCTTACTCGAAACTTGATATAAAATAAGTAGAGTATCATACATAATAACTTAAACAGCAATGTGTTCAAAAATATCAACACCGAATCAGTAAATTAGGCAAGTGTGAAACTACCTTCCGGAAAAGTGGTCTTCTTTTCTTCTCAGTTAACTCATTTCTCTCCTCTGCAAGATCTTTGATTTCTTCTTCTAGAGCCTTACCCTTCCTTCCAAACGTATACACAAGTTCAGCTAGCTTCTCCTCAAGTCTCTTGTCAATAACATCAAGTTTGGCCAATAATATGTTGTCTTTTTCTTTCATGTCATCAAACTCTTCCTCATCATCGTTGTCAGCAGCATCTTCGTCTCCTTGAGCGGGTTTATCCTCCTTTTCAAATCCAGATTGTTCCAAGGTATCCATATTGGGCCCCCCCTGTTCTTGTTGAATGAGACCGTAATTGGCAGGGTTATCAGGATCATAAGCTTCCTTCCATTGCACCAATCTCAAAGCCCTATTAAGCTTATGCTGCAGAATAAACCTATCCTTTTGCTCAGTAACCACTTTAAGCCGATTCATGAGTTCACCAATAACCCTATACTCAGTCCGAAGCTTAAAATGCTTGTCCTCAAACTTATCAATTTTTTGCATCCATTTATAAGCATCGTCAAGCGAATCCGCTTCGGTGAAATTCTGAATCATTTCTTCATGCCTCCTGAACTTCCTTTCGAAATCACCAACCTTCTTCTGATTAGCATCCAGATCTTCCTCATCATCACTATCAGAATCAGTCGGCTCTTCATATCGGTTCAACTCCGAGGTTTCCTTAAGCTTCTCCTTTTCAAGCTTCTCAATGAGAGAACTTACACCCATGTAATCATAACCATCCTCAGTCTCGGCATCAATGTCGGCAGTGTCTAAACCAGCTCTTAATCTCTCATTCTTCTCTCTCAACCTATCCTTCTCCACCTCCTTAAGAAGTTCCATCACTATTCTGGCATCAGAAGTAGTGGAATAGAGACTCTTTCCATGAAAACGGGAACATGAAGGTAATGTAGTGGCTGCATACCCTAAAGGTGATCTTACAGAGTTCCGAAACACATTGGTTACACTTGCAGATCTTAATAGCTTCCTAAAACCGTGTCTACCATACTGAATATAACCCATTCAGATTGATGCTACTCTATTTTTCTCTGCGTCAAAACACATAAAGTTCGATTGAAGCATTTTATCAAACAGAAAACAAGCATTGTATAATGTGGCACAAAAAACAGAAATATGAATTAACTATATCAATGGAAGCGTGCATCTCAACAATGGAACAAATAAAATCAAAGTTTCATTATTAAATTATTATCCAATGAAAATGAAAATCACTTAGTTGAACATTTCGGTGTCAACAAAACAAAGGAAAGAGGAAAGAAGGAAGAAGAGAAGGCAAATCGGAAAAGTAAAAAAGAAAAAGGAAAAGATGGACGAAGTTCTCACTGTTTACGGCGGACGAAGACCACTTCGCATGTATTTCCCGGCGAGGTTCACGTTTTCCGGCCAGCGTTTGGCTGAGTTCAGCGTGAATCCAACTAAGACTAGTTACTCTGATGATACAAAGGGTAAAGCAGCTGCATTTTTTTTGTTGAAATGGGTTTTTTTTTGTCAATGATGATGGGCCTCTTCAAAATCAAATGAATTGGGTTTCAGTGTTAAAAATCACATTTTGTTTTGTGAATTTCTTTTCCCACCCTACCATTTTTTCACTTTCACCCGACCTCTGAAATTTCCTTGTTCGGTTATTAAAATCCTAATTATGTTTAGCCATTTTTTATGAAATTCAAATCAATTTACAATTTAGTATAATGACATAATTTAGAATTGATAACAAGATCTAACAATTCATCATATTTTATTTATTAAACATAATTATAATACATTATCATTAACATACCGCTAATTATTACAAAATCTTTGACATGAAAGCTAAATATATAGGCGGTGTTTGGTAACGACGAGAAGCTAACTTATAGCTTGTTGAATTACCTTATAAGTTTGTTAGATCAAAACGTGATGTGTTTGGTAACAAGCTTTTCCTACGAGCTTATAGCTTTTTTTGAGAAGCTATTTCAAGTAGCTTTTGAGCTTATAACTTTTAGCTTTTTACATTTCGTTCCAATTATAACCTTATTATTTTATTTTTGTTACTTTTTTATCCTTTTGTAAAATGAAATAACTACCCACTACCTTAAATCAAAATTGCACGTTCCTGATACTCCACTCCACCCAATTTTCTTCGTTTTGGATAAAACAGGATGCTCTCATGCTGATTGTTGCAATTTTAAATACAATTTCAATAATGATATCAACCGAAGAAGCAATTCTTATCGGGTTATTTTTTAGAAATCTCAACGAAGAAAAAAAGCCAACATGCATAGATAGAAGGACCAACAACGAGTATGTAACTGCTCTCTGTCGATACGATGTTTATACGAGATTCTATTTTTCGTTCAAAAATCAGGTCCATTTTATTTTATTTCGTAAAAAAAATCAATTTTTTAATGTTTTTATATATCTAGAATAAAATATATTTATTTAATGCAAAAATATATTTAAAATTAAATGGTTATGTACTTTTATGTCATTTTATATCTACAATAGCTAAATTTGTCAAACACTTTAATTTAAAATGACTAGCTTTTCATCTATAAGCTATCAGCTATCAGTTATCAGTTATAAGCTAACTTTTCAGCTATCAGCTAGCTAATCAGCCATCAACTAGCTTATGGCCTAATTTTACCAAATAGAGCCATGGTAGAAGTGGAGGCGGAAGGAGAAGAATGTTTTCCATCCCTCTCGTGCATTCTCAGAAGAATTCGAGAGAACAAGATGACGGAGCAGAAGAAACTGAAAATTTATCCAAATAATCTCATATCCAAATGATAGAAGTAGTGCTGGTTAGAGGCTATAATTGAAAACATGCAATTAATAATGTTTTGAAAAATAAAAAAGGTCGTTAGTTATTTTGAAACAATTTTGTTTATAAATAGGTTTCTCATTGTATGGCGATGTGAATATTTCATTTTGAATTCTATTGTAAGTAGTAAAAATTTAAATAAAAAAATAAAATCATAACCGTGAACTAGATTTTTTTTTTTTTTTTAAACATAAGAAACCTGTATGTTCCCAGCCACTGTCTATATGCAGATGACATCCTCATATTCTGTAGTGGTACTTTGGCTAATATTAGAAACATTATGAAGCTATTTGAAGTCTATGGTCAATACTCTGGTCAGATTGTCAATGCCCAAAAAAGCAAATTTTACTCTGGCGCTATTTCTCTGTCTAGAATCCATACCATTTCTTCCATTACTGGTTTTAGTCATGGCAACCTGCCATTCACATACTTGGGCATGCCTTTATTCAAGGGAAAACCCAAAGTCATTCATTTAAGGCCAGTGGTGGATAGAATACAAAGCAAACTCCACGCTTGGAGGGGCAGGCTCCTCACTATAATGGGAAGGGTTCAGTTGGTTGATGCGGTGATAAGTAGCATGCTAACATACTACTTTCATGTATACAGATGGCCTGCTAGCTTGCTCTCTGAAGTTGCTAAGCTGATGAGGAATTTCATCTGGAGTGGTAATTGCACCCAACAAAAACTGTGTATTGTCTCCTGGGAAAAAGTTTGTCAGCCTAAAGAGAGTGGTGGCCTCTCTGTTAGGGATCTTGTTATGGTGAATAAAGCATTTCTCCTTCTTCTCTCTTGGAAACTGCTCACTTCAGAGGAACAATGGGCTCATATTGGTCGAATCAGATTTCTCAATAAACACAAGCCTAAAACTCACCACTTGATTCCATGTGGTCTGTGGGCAATGGCAAGAATATCAGCTTTTGGGAGGATAGATGGTTAGAGGTTCATGTTGCTGAACTCTGGAACATTCCTTCCACTCTGTTACCTTCCATTGAATTACAAGTGGCTGATTTTATAGTTCAAGGTAGATGGTGTCTCCCTCCTTATATTAGGCAGAAGGACCCTGAATTGGCTAACAAAATCATAGCTATCACTCTACCTGAAGATGACATCCCTGATATGCTTCATTGGACCTTGGCTTCTGATGGTATTTTGACTAGTAAACTTGCCTTTTACAGCTTGTATGGTAATAGCCAGAGAGTTCCTTGGTCTAACTTCTTATGAAACAATTTCATTCCCCCTACCAGATCATTCATCACTTGGAGGCTGCTCAATAATAAATTACCAACTGATGACAATCTCAGGAAAAGAGGGTGCATTATAGTCTCTATCTGCTGCTTTTGTATGAAACAGGTTGGGTCCTCTCATCACATTATATTTGATTGTGAGGTCATTGCCATTTAACGGGAATGGTTGAGTAAAGGGAGTGATATATCATTGGACTTATCTAGCTGTCAGTCTCTTATTTTGGGTGTTATTGGTCATGGCAGCACTATGGTGCAACATGTTATTAATTCTGCCATTGTTCATATTATCTGGGCCATTTGGATTGAAAGAAATCAAAGGCGCTTTCACAACATGCACAAACCCATGACAACCTTGTTCAATTGTATTTTGGTGGATGTGAAGCTAAGCTACAATCTGGTCTTGGCTAAGGGCAACTCCGATATGAAAGATTATAAAATATCCAGACTTTTTAACATACCCTTCGAGATCAAAAAGATATCTGTTTGTAGTGAAATCCATTGGTGTCCTCCTATTGGTGAGGTGGTTAAATTCAATTGTGATGGTTCATCAATAGGGGTGCAGTCTAGTGGTGCTATAGGCATAGTGATTAGAGGTTCCACCTCCTTTCTTGGGGCCATTGCTAGTAACGTTGGCTATGCCACGACGCTTGAAGCAGAATTTTCAGCTTGCATGAGGGCAATGGAGAAGGCCAAGGAAAAGCAGTTGAATGCTATGTGTTTAGAAACTGACTCTAATTGTGTGGTTAATGCCTATAATAAGCATACTGGTGTCCCTTGGCAAATGAGAGCCAGATGGTACAACTGTATCATGTTTTGTGAGACTATTACCTGCTCTTGTGTGCATGTGCTTAGAGAAGGTAACCAGGTGGCAGATGCTTTGACGAAGAATGGTTAGAGCCTGGCTATGTACTCCTCTCAATGGTGGCCTTCCCCACCCCCTTTCATCTCTTCCCTTCTCTACAGGGATAGCTTCGGACCTCCTTATGCTAGACTAAGTAGTGTTTGATTTCTTTCCCTCCTTGGTGTGTAGGGCTGGGTTTCTTTTTTGGCTCTTGTTTACTTTTGAACTTTGTTGTATACGGTTCAGGCCTCTCCTGATTTTTTATTGATTTTTAGCTTTGATCAAAAACAAAAAAAACTAACATGAAGGGAAGAATGGTTATCTATATAACCATTTTTTAGAGAATTTTTTTTAAAAGGTTTAGACAAATTTTATTAGTTGTTATATTATGACTTTTTTAAATATTAAATTAAATGAAATTTATATATTTTTTATGATAGAAAAGTTATAAACAATCACAAAAGTTTATTCTTTCAAAAAAAATCACAAAAGTTTATTAAAGTGAAAACAATCATGATAGTTTATAAATTAACTACGTACGCAGCTAGTTTGGCATAAGTTGTACAATAAAGTCGTGCTCCCTCCTATATCTCAAATGCAAGTAATTTTCCATTTTTAATTCTTTCAATAAATGATGTATGTGGTTCATATTATATATCACGTAAATTATTTATTGAATGAATTTAAAAAGTGAAAAATTGCTTACATTTGAAATTGAAAGGAGTAATACTAATTTTTTTTAAGAAATAAAATTATACTATCGAATAGTCCCCATAAACTTATCTTAGTTGACAGAGCCATTGCATAATATATATATATATATATATATATATATATATATATATATATATAAACCGATATTTGAATCTTGAACAATACATTTATTCACCAAGCTGAATCTCTGGCCAATTGGGAAAAAAAATTACACTATTGAATAGCAATATGGCAGGTTAATTCAGGCACGTAAAAATTATCTGAAGTGGATAAGGGTTGACTTGAGTACTAATTAATGGATTTTTGACGATAGACACATTTAAGAAGACATGCAAGTTGACATATTGTGTGTGTGTGTGGTGATTGTACGGTTAGGTTAAGATCCACACTACTCCATTTATTTCCTCAACTACGCAGCCTACGAATATACTACAAGTACCTTAGGTTGGTACCAGCTGCTACTAGCTCAGCTCAGTAACCAACTAGTAAAATTACGCGAATGGATTCCTTCCACTAAATTTCTCGACTGTTTTCTCACATGAAAAGTTACACATTTTAATGTTTTATGTCTCCTATGTTTATTAATAACCCTTTTATTTTAAATGGTTAAGATTTTACTGTACCTCTTCTGTTGTTGGAGAGGATAAAATTACTAACAACGTCAAATTTTTTAAGCAAGTTTCCTCTTAAAAAATAAATTTAAGCAAGTTCATTATGCTAAATTATGACTGATCTATTTGCACTTGTAATGAGGAATAATTGCTTTATCTTACATTTTAATTTTCAGAGTTGGTTTGTTTATCTATGAAAGTAAAGGAATGTTGCAATCTGGCTCACACGTATTTGTTCAATATAGAAACATCGTAATTGCGGGATGTTTGATAATTAATATTGTTATGACCCTGCTAAAACTATTGTTTTGTTTATAAGATCAAGTCTAAAGTTATATATTTTTCATATAATGTCTATCGCTAAAGCACTCTGATAAAACTATTGTTTTGGATGTACCGTTGTTTCGGTGATTTTTTTCACAACTTTATAACATTTCCATCCAGCATAATTAACGCTTCTGTGTGTTTGATTGTTTATTTTTAATATGTTATCTTTTTGGCCTTTAAAAAAACTCATTGTTTATTTTTAATGCATTATCTTTTTAGCCTTTAAAAATAACTCTTATAAGCTTTGGAGTGACTAGGTAGCCTTTAAAAAAAACTCTTAAAAGCTTTGGAGTGACTAGGTTTAATCTAATTCTCACCAGTAGCTCTCTCTTAAAATGACTAGTTCATTCGTAAAAGAAATTTGTCTCAAAATAGCTTATTGTTTTAAATTTTTAGGTCAAATATATTTTGCGGTTTATTAAAGGGTTAATAGGTCTTTACCCCTGTAATATTGGTCATTTTCGGTTTTCCCCCCTGTAAAATTTTTGTTTTGATTTACCCCCGTAAAATATTTTTGTTTTGATTTACCCCCCTAATAGGCCAAACAAAAACCAATTTTTTTTTTCCAAGAAATTTTCGTTTTTGTTTGGCCTATTAGAGGGTAAATCAAAACAAAAATATTTTACAGGGGGAAAACCGGAAATGACCTATATTACAGGGGGTAAAGGCCTATTAACCCTTCTTTAAATTAAATGTTTGTAGCAAAATTGTCTTTTAACTTTTTTTGTTACATATTAGTCTTTTAGTATTTATTTTTTAACAAATTGATTTTTTAAGTTATAAAATGTTTACATTGTTTCCAATTTTTCATCCAACTTCATAAAAAAATGATTGCATTACCATTTAACATCAAGGTGAAAAGTCCAAAAGGTGCTTATGACACCAAACATGATTACTTACACTCATTTTTCCTTGTTTCTAAATTCAAACCTAATTTTACAGATGAATCTTTCACGAACAACGTTAATTATAAATCAAGTAATCCATCAATTTCATGAATGATACGTTTATGAATCATAGTTTTGAGAGTAGTCAATTTGGATCCACCAACTTAGCATTAACCATCCACAAAAACACTTTATAACTTAGTTTTATGAAAAGAGAGTAATGGTAAAAATATTTTATAACTTAAGAGGAACAACTTGTTGTAAAAAAAAAATTTAAATGACTAATTTATTAAAAAATCTAACTTAAAAGATTGTGGAATATATTTAACTTAATTTTTGGAACAAAGTTTTTTTTAGATAATTTTTAGTACAAAGTTAATTACTTTTTTATCATTATAATTAAAAACACCTGCATTATTTTGTTTTTGATATCTTATATTTTACATTCCTAATAAAATCCAATAGAGAAACGATATTCGATAACCCTTTTATGATAACTTTTGAACAATTATCCCTCTTTTACTGCATTATGTTTTTCTTTTTTCCCCTCTATTCTTTTTTACCAATAAAAAGAGAGAAATAAAAGGTAAAAATTATCACAGAATGGTTGTTCAAATGTCATTACCAAATCAGATATATCAGTGCATGATATGAATATTATATTAAAAATATTATTATTCTATCTCATTAATATACGCTTTCCTTTGTTTAACATGTGTGAATGATCCATACCTTTCTCGGTCTTTTGACCAAGATCAAGTGTAATATCTGTTATTATCAGTTTAATATATCATATGTGGCTCAATGGGTCACACAGTATTAAATTACTTTTTTGAGCCACCTCAATAGCTTGCTGTGGACTTCTCGAGTGTCGCCTATGCATTGCACTATTGCATCGTTAGCGCACCCGCCAAAAAAAATCACGTGTGAATGATCGATTGCATAAAATTATTTTGGGACGTAAATAATATTAAATGGATGGGTTTTGCTAGAAGACACATTTTATGAAGGTGTCTTAGATGTCTTTTAGCAAAACCTAAATGAATATAAATATAAATGTTTTAAAAGAAATGTAGATATGTAAAGGGTTGTGTTATATTTGCTTTTGATTGTGTGACATGCAAATTTGCAACTTAACGTGACTCATTTTGTTGTTAGCCATACATCCAATCATCCATGTCCACATTGCTATGCCATCCATGTGCTCTTTTATGACTAATACGACTGCAACTACTTCCCATCATCAACCAATCAGACGCAGATGCAGTGATGAACCAAAGGGCAAATAATGAAAGATAAGGAAGAAAGAAAAAGAGAGATATTTTAACTAAAAATAGAGATATCTTTGTTTTTAATTTTTAACTAAAACAATTGTTTCCCCGTTTCTAATATGTACCCTCACTTCGCATACACTTAGTGTGTATTTGATTTGACGGTGACGAAAATTGAATTTGATAGAATTAAATTTGAGAAAATTGATTTTGGTTAAAAGTGAGTTGAATGTAAATTGATTATGTTTGGATACACTTTAATAGAAGTTATTTTCATGAGTTGATGTTGTTTGGATATGTACCCTCACTTCGCATACACTAAGTGCTTGTTTGGTTTATCTTCTTGTTGGTCTAGAAGCACTTCTACATCCTCAAAAGTGAAAAAAAGCAATTTCACGCATGTTTGTTTTGGCTTTTCAAAAGCAATTCTCTTGTCCAAAAGCAATTCTCTATGAAGCTAGGAATCCTAGCTTTTGAGTTTGGTAGAATCAATTCTACATTTAATTTTATACTTTGGTTATTAGAGCTCGTTACTTTCCAACATTGCCCTTCATCAATTCTTATTTCCTTCTTTCGCCTTTCACAAATTATGTATTGCCCAACATGAATTTTTGATGCGTCTATAGTTTTTGTTGGGCAGCCGTGTTGAATAAAACGAGTCGTATAGTCTAGTAGTATGAACACTAGATTTTTTTCTGGCCATTATTTAACTAGTGGTTTAATGATCGTATTTATTATTTTTTAAATTAATATATAAAAAATTATTTATTAAATTAAAAAATATATCTACATTTAGCATTGATCAACATACTCATTTAACTATGTCCATTTATTTGTATTTAGTTATGTCCATTTTAGTAATTATACATTCAAAAACAATTTTGATCAAAACTATCCAAACAACATTTAGTTTGTTTAATCATTTCTACATTAACGTAAATAAATTCTCTCAAAATCAATTCTGTTAGAATCAATTCTACCATAATCAATTCTGGCAGAATCAATTCTATCAAAAGTTGAACCAAACACACACTTGTTTGATTTGACGGTGACGAAAATTGAATTTGATAGAATTGAGTCTGAGATAATTGGTTTTGGTTAAAAGTAAGTTGAATGTAAATTGATTATGTTTGGATACACTTTAATAGAAGTGATTCTCATGAGTTGATGTTGTTTGGATAGTTTGAATCAAAATTGATTTTGAACAAGTAATGATTAAATTATCATTTTAATTAAAACTAAATATCTCATTCTTACTTAAAATATTTATTTGAACTTATCTAAAACCACAAATGGATTTTTATTGGTTCAGAAATTTATTTAAAAATAATTTCAGATTATAAGAGTTTTTTTCAAAAAATAAATAAATTGATCAATTGAGTTATTATTTTTAATACTTCCTCACGTCTCCCTTCTTCTATTTTCCGGAAGCTTTCATTACACTTCTACTCATTTTCATCTTTTTCTCCACCCTTCGGTACTCTAAATTTTCCTTTTCCATCTCCTCCCCCATTTCACTATTTTTCCCCTATACCATTTCTCCATCACTCACCAATTAAGAACAGATCTACAAATTCGACATTTCATTGTCTTCTTCTGATCTTTTCTCTCTGTTTCATCTGCAAATCCGACAAAATTAGGATATATCTGCAAAAATAAAGAAGAAGAAAGATGTTCTTTTTAAGGAAGAAGAAGGAGAAAGATGTTTATTTGTAGGAAGTTGGAGAAGAAAACATGGCTATATTGGTAACTATACATGTCATTGAAATCAAAATCAAGTTTCACAAACGCATAAGGTAGGAATACCAACTTCAATTGTACTGACGTTTTGGTCTCAAAGCTGAGTTTTTCGGAAGCGCCTTTCATTCACCCAAACAAACAGAAATACCTGGAAACGTGGTTTGAAAAAGTAGACGCCAATTTGGCCCTTGAAAATGTGTTCCTAAACAAATACTTACTTGATCACAAGCGTAAAAATTAATCATTTAAACACAAACACATGATGGAAAAAAGTAGAAAAGAGAAAAGTATTAAATAATATATATTTTTGAAATAATTAAATGATACATATTTTAACAAACGTGTGATTAAATGATTTTGATTTGGTGTTGTGTCTATAGAGGTACTTCTCCACTTCACATGTTTAGTAGTGCAACATTGCCAACCAAAATGTTTTAAAGGTGGTAAAAAAAAAATTATCTTCGACGTTCAATCTCAACTCTTCTCATAGATTGGGTCCCACAAAATTATCTCTTTTCAATTTCTTTGCTAAATCACATGTACCAAACAGGCCATTAGACCAAAACATAGCTCATAGCCGACCGTTCACGAGAATCAAGATATCAAAACTAATAGGATTAATCCCCTATCAGTCCCACTTGAAAGATTTATGCTTAGTCCTTTAGCCACTACCGAAAATACTAGCATAAATAGGGGTACAATGATAAAGAAATAATTAATGCACACTAAAATTTAAAATGAGTCTTATAAAAAAGGGAAAAGAAAAAACCCTATAAGGGTGTTATAATTAAGGACGCAGGTGATTATTATTAGTGCAATAAGAAAAGCGAACAAACACACAAAATTCTTATATGGTCCTATTTATAATAGACATTTAGGTCAACAAAAGTTAAATTTGATCGTATTTTTTAACGACATGTATAAACTTTTGTTGAACTAAATTTCTATTATAACAGTGTCTACAAATATTCTACAATGCTGTGGTATGGCATTAAAAAACAAATCAAACAGAGGCAATCGAACTAAAATACAGAAAAATGATATAAAAAAAAAAGAAGTAATGAATTGAGATTAATTATTCATTATGAATTAGCTTCTTAACAAAAATGAATTAATTAGAAAACAAATACAAACGGACAGATAAGAGTAGTGTGTATTTGTTGGAGAAGACGTACGTCACATTGAGGTGGGTGGGTGATATTGGCGACGGGATAACTGACGTATATGTACATCACATCTACGCAGGAGCACCCCATGATTGCAACTTTATCAATTAAAAATAGAAATAGAAACCCCCTTGTACCGTACATCTTCTCTAATAAATCACCCGCAGCCAAAACAAAAAAAACACGATAAAAACTTGTCTATTTCATTCGTTTTTTCTTAGAGAGTATTCGGTAAAAATATTGTCTAATATATGTAAATATCGATATTTAAAACTAGAAAAAAAAACTGATCAGACAGTTATAAGACGCTTTAGGAAAAAAAACTGCTTGAAATTATAAGTTTTTTTTTGTGGTGTTTGAAGTTTGAACTTCAGATATTGCATGAACTAAGTTTACGGGACAAATTATAAGTTGTTTTATGATAGTAATAAATCATTAATGTTATTTTCCTCATTGTAAATTTAACAATTTTTTTATTTTTTTAATTATTTAATTTATCTTTTCATTGCCGTTAATGAAAGATAATTTTATAAAATTATTCATAATTTTTCTTTTTCATTTACTCTCTTAGTTTTATAATGAGTGTCATTTTAGCCAAAAGAATTTGTTTTAAAATGAATGTCACTTTATATTTCTAATACAACTTTAATTTTTTTCTCCCAACTTTACCCTCAATAAATACTCAAACTTTTTCCTCGCACAATTTTCAATGCAACTAAGTTTGTCTTTTTCTTTGACATTTTAGTAAAAGTGTCGTGTCTAATGATTATTTCATTTTATTCCTTAGTTTGTGTGCAATTGACTAAACCGACACTCATTTGAAATAGAAGGAGTATAATTTAGGACGGATGAAGTAAGTATGAAATTAGGGCGTGTTTGTTTCAAGTTTACCAAATTTATTCTTAGGAATAATATTCCTTGGAATATAAAGATGATGATTTTATTCCAAGGTATTTAGGAAAAATATGTTTGGTTAACTTTATAATATTAGTATGAACCATAAAAATAGGGATTATAGTAGGTAACTATTTATGAATTTATTCCCACCCTTTTCTTTGAGAAATTTTTTCTATTCCCAAAAATATTTTATACCCGAGAATTAAATTTAATAAACTTGTAACAAACATAAACATATATATTCCTATCATTTTATTCGTGGAAATCAACAAATATAACCGGAAAGAAACACACCCTTACTTTACCAATTTAACTACTTAAATTTTTTTAAAGCTAAACTAACCCGCCTACAACCATTTAAGTTTAATGACTCTTTTCATTTTATTTTATTATAACATAATCAAGTTAAAGAATCAACAATTTTTAATAATATACCGGTAAGACCAAGCTCAAGTTTTGTTAATTGCATTTAATACCAGTTTACTTTTGTACAGTCCAGCTTATGAAAAACACAAAAAACAAAACGAGACCAATATAGATTTGGTCGGTTTGGAGAATTTTGGACTGAAAACCAACCGAACCATTGCATCCTTACCGGTAACTACCTACAAAGTAACTCTAACTAGCTCATAAGGAGATATCGAAGTGGTAAACTCACTCACTAATCAGTCAATATATTTTTATTACTTTATACATTATTCCACAATAAAAAAAAAAATAGTATAACTATCGCAAATTATTTTAAAGAAATGTGAAAGAGTCTGCCTTTTTTTAAGGAAGGCCTATGCCCCAGTACCAATAAAAAAGATTTGATTTGAGACTAATGTAATTTCATCCTTTTAAAAAATAGAAGGAAATAGTATTTTGAAATATGAAAAAACAAAGATGTTTTAACACGAGAATAGGTTAATTACTTAATTTAACCTTTTTTTGCATTGTATAGTGTATACTACTGGTAGTACATGAATACCGAATCCAAGCTAGAATCATGTTCCATTCCATGTCCCAACCCAATAGACACGCTTTCGCTTTGGCCACGACTTGGTTTGCTGCTAACGGAGTCTAGTCTAGCAATAAAACCAAAAAACAAGTAAAAGTACTTAGCAAACTTAGTTAACGTGACTCAATCACATGGATCAAGTCAATAAACCACAACTTACTACTAATACTATATTAATATTAGCATAAATCTGTAACTTGAATATATTACTAGCAAGTCGCAAACCTTTTTCACCTTAACAATGATATATAAATATCTTATCTTATTTATATGAATTCATTCAATTCAATGAATATAGAAAAAGAAAAGAATAAGTCAAGTGGGTGAGGCCTGTTCTTGATGTCCATTCTGGCTCCAGCGCGTGGAATCAGTAATAATAAAGCACATTCACCAATGTCGATTCTCACAAGTACTAGTAAGAAAAACCAACAGCACCAAACCATTTGTTTTGTTTATTTAAACACGGTTGGTTGTTAATGTTAACAGTGTTAATATCACTCACTGGTTGCTGATTAGTGACTAATTAATTAAAAACAAGTAGCAATAATCAAATCAAATCTCTAATCCATTTCATTTCCCCTTAGCTGTATGGTCCCTCCAACGTTTTGTCGTTTTCTTCACCTTATTACAAAAATCACACACTAGCTACACCAATAACATAACACATTCATGAATCATATAATCCCTTTCTCTCTCATAAAAACAACACTGCTTCTGCTATAACTATTTGTTGAGGTTTTTCTTCTTCTTCTTCTTCTTCTTCTTCTCTCTAAATAATAAAATCAGTTTTAGAATGCCGGTGTGGTGGAGTAAAAAGTCATCAAAGAATAAACAAGAGCGTAATAACATCAACAACGACGAAGAAGATGAAGAAGAAGAACAAACACGTGGCGGTGGTGTTCTTCAATTCAATTTCATGAAATCACCGATCAACGCTATAAGAAACAGCAACGGTGATATTAAGAAGAAGAGCAACTCCAACAATAAGAAGAAGCCCAAGAGTTTCGATGAAGTTTTCAATCGGAATTCACCGAGGACTAGCAGGGAATTTGATGGCGGCGCCGCCACCGAAAAGCAAGGACTTCCGTTGCCTCTACCTGCAAACTCCGATCAGGCTTTGGGATCCTTTTCCGTCTCTGGTTCTAGCGTTAGTTCCTCTACTTCTTTCGATGATCATCCAATTTCACCTCATTTCATTTCTAATAATAGGTAATTTTATTCATCTTCTTAACCTAATTGTTAATCGTTTTTCTCTTTATTGTTTCAATTATTGATTGATCTAGTATTAGTATTAGGTTAACTGGAGATTTGGGGGTTTTAGTTTCCTTTTGTTAATTTGATGTTAAAAGTTTTAATTTTCCTTTTTAGACTTCATTTAATGACTTATTTAGGGAAATTTAAGATTTTTGTTTTGTTTGATCAACTAATTGGTTAATTTTAGATTTTTTTTTTGTTACAAGATTTTAGATTTTATTTATGCAGGTTATATCCATCTCATAGTTTTTAGTCAATAATCACAGTGAATTCAAGGGGTATATAAGATCACTGATACAATTATCATATGTACACTAGTTTTAGCACTGATTACTATTTGTTCAGTGTGGTTCTTTACTCAATCTTCTGCTTGACGAAACCCAATGCTATTCGTTTGTGTAGAGGACAAGATGAGGTGAGGTTCAATGTGAGGTCAAGAAGTCCAGGTCCTGCGTCAAGAGGACCTACCAGCCCTACATCGCCTCTTCATCCAAACGCATCAAGAGGACCTACTAGCCCTACGTCACCTCTTCATCCGGCCGCGTCAAGAGGTCCTACCAGCCCTACATCTCCTCTTCATCCAAATGCGACGAGAGGACCGACTAGCCCTACATCACCTCTTCATCCAAATGCGACAAGAGGACCGACTAGCCCTACATCACCTCTTCATCCAAATGCGACGAGAGGACCTACTAGCCCTACATCACCTCTTCATCCAAGGTTGCAGGGTTTGAATCTTGATTCACCTACGGGAAAGCAAGACGATGGAAGGAGTCAATGTCACCCATTGCCTCTTCCACCAGGATCTCCTACTAGTCCTTCTTCTGCTCTTTCCAACACACGGTCACCGTTCGAAAACAGTAGCCCTAACCTCTCCAAGTGGAAGAAAGGAAAGCTTCTTGGCCGGGGAACATTTGGGCATGTTTATCTTGGATTCAATAGGTAATAATATTGTTATTATTTTTAGTCTTCTAACGATCGGGAATTTATTATCAATACTCTTTTGGTGCAATGTCAAGCAGCTTTTTCTCATGTATTTGTATCTTTCATTCCTGGGATGTCCTAAGACAGAATTGTGGTTTCTGCTCTTGTCCTTCTAATGTATGAGGATATATGATATGTTTATTTTAAGAACTAAATACGAAAATGCCACTTGTTAGCTCTTACTGCCAATAGAAAATCTGATGTTATATGGCTATCATAATTACTTCACAGCCTTGTTTTAGTCTCTCCCCAAATGTCAATATCTGGACAAATTACTGAGACATTTGTTATTCTAATTTTATGTATCAGTGAAAATGGACAAATGTGTGCAATAAAAGAAGTCAGGGTTGGCTGTGACGATCAAAATTCAAAAGAGTGCCTCAAACAACTTCACCAGGTAATTATAGTATTTTTATGAACATTTATACATGATGCATCAGCACATATAATTATACTATTGCAGTTTATCTTTGTACAGTTGCATTGAACTTTAATAAGTTCAAATGTAATTTTGTTTTCCGTAAGGTATGACACATTCTCCATTTGATTGCAGGAGATAGATTTGCTTAATCAGCTTTCACACCCAAACATTGTTCAATACCTCGGGAGTGAACTGGTATGCTAGTATATTCCAAGTTTAGAATCGTTTAAGCCAAGCATATACTTATTGTTGCTTTGTGCACACTAGAAGAGAAACTGAATAAGGACTGTAGTCATGTGTTTATCTAATATACATGCCATGTTTTCAGGGAGAGGAGTCACTTTCTGTTTATTTGGAATATGTCTCTGGTGGTTCTATCCATAAATTACTTCAGGAATATGGCCCGTTCAAGGAGCCTGTTATTCAAAATTACACCAGGCAGATTGTCTCTGGACTTGCCTATCTACATGGGAGAAATACAGTACACAGGTAATTTGGTTATTCCTGCTCAATTTATAATGTGGCATTTAAGCAACTTCAATCCTCATTTAATTTATCATGTTTTCATTTTGGCAGGGATATCAAAGGGGCTAACATACTAGTCGATCCTAACGGTGAAATCAAACTAGCAGACTTTGGAATGGCTAAACATGTAAGTTCGTCTGATTCTGCAAACAACAAATTGCTTCTAGCTCACTTCAAAAGTAATTGGCATTTATTGTTTCTGGCACAGAAATATAGTTTAACCACCCCCATGATGTAGAATTAGTTGAGAGTTGTTGAACAACACACTCTCTTGCTCAAGGTTAAAAAGTTGCAATTCTACTAATTCTGAGAAGATATCTCCTTCTCTCTCATGGATGCACATGGCTGATATGAGAGTAAGCACACTTACGACTCGCCCATTTGATGGATGCATGCATTGCAATTACATGAAATCCCTCACTCTCTTAAGTGTTTTTTTTTTCTTTCTTTTTTCTTTTTTCTATAATAGGATTTTAATGGTATGAAGAAAAAGTAATCTGGAGCACTTAAGTAAATAATTTATGTTTAGATTGATTTCCGAGTTATGGTGAATTTTCTGAGATTTTATTTTTCTGGAACAGATAACTTCTGCTGCCTCAATGCTTTCATTCAAAGGAAGTCCCTACTGGATGGCACCTGAGGTGAGTTTTTTTTCTTTCTTTCTTCCATTCTTGAATCACAAAATATATTTCCAAGTAAGCATATTCTTCCCTCTTCTATCTCACCATAACTATTGTATTGTATTCAAATGTTGTCTTTCTTAGGTTGTAATGAACACAAATGGCTATAGCCTTCCGGTTGATATATGGAGCTTGGGATGCACACTTATTGAGATGGCAGCGTCAAAGCCTCCGTGGAGTCAGTATGAAGGGGTAAGATTGGATATTTCAAAGCTAACCCTTGTGTGTATGATCCTGTTTGATGAGTATGATAGACCAATATTTTTTTATGCTGTATTGACAGGTAGCTGCCATATTTAAAATTGGGAACAGCAAAGATATGCCTATAATTCCTGAGCATCTTTCAAATGATGCGAAGAATTTCATTATGTTATGTTTACAGCGAGACCCATCAGCTCGTCCAACAGCCCAAAAATTACTAGAGCACCCCTTCATTAGAGATCAATCAGCAACAAAAGCTGCAATCAGAGATGTTTCCTCTTACATGTTTGACGGAAGCCGAACACCGGTAAGTGTTTGCCATTATTTTTTTTCTTTGAAAATCTGCATACTTTACTTTTTACATGCAAATTATGTTTATAAATAATCACTATAAATTATGATGAGAATCTCTCAGGACGGGAGCTTTGTAGCACTAGGTTACCCTTTTTTTTTGCTGTCTTGAAATTTGGTCAACTGAAAATGTTAGGGAGTCCTTGATAACATACATAATGAGGATATACAATTGCTTTAAGCGTGATACTGAAGAAGTAGATAATGTCCCAGGGACAGCTTGGTTTGGGATCAATTCCGACCAGGCCACTATCAACTCCATAAACGTATCAAGTGCTACTAAATCTTAGTAGCGGATACGTTTGTCTCTCTTTTACTCTAATAAATTTATGTGTGTGTGTCTCTGTGTGTGTGTGTCTGTGCGTGTAATGTCATTTGAAAGTTGCAAAAGTTTCTGAAGTTCTGTTTCTGTTGCTAATGCTGAGCTGGATTGCACTTTCTTATTATTTGTGTCTGTTTGCAGCCTGTTTTAGAGCCTAATTCCAATCGAAGAAGTATAACTTCATTTGATGGAGACTATGCAACAAAGTCAGCTATTGCAGCTCCACGTACAACAAGGAGTCCAAGGTAAAATATCCAGCTGATGTTGAATATAACTAAGGCATTAGTTTGTATTTCGATATATACTTCATTTTTGTAGTATTTAGACTAACATATTTTGTAATTCCCTTGTTTAGAGATCACTCAAGAACGATCACATCTTTACCGGTATCTCCCTCTTCAAGTCCATTGCGACAATATGGACAGGAACATAGGAGTTGTTTCTATTCTCCTCCTCATCCATCTTACACAATTTTGGGACAAAATAGTTACACCTTGAATGATACACCCTCTTATCCAGTGAGATCGAATGCACCATTTACTCTTGATCCTTCTTGGCATGAAACATCTAGATACAAAGCCCATACACCACCTGGTGGATCTCCAAGAATGAGATTCATTTGAGTTGATTGTAAATACATCCCAGGTTTTCCCAGCATGCTCTGTTGTACGTGGTTGCACTTCAATTTGTACTCTGAAGCACAAACTCCTGCCCAAAAGATTTTGGTCTATTCTTTATACATTGGAACCAGATCACATAAGAAATGAGGGGCCCTAAGCTCTCGGTGCATTAGACTGGGGAGACCTTGTTGTTTGTATCAATTTCGTGATTATTGTATAGGAAATGTACTTTGTGTTTGTAGTAACTTTTATGTTGTATATTGTTAGTCAATGACAGAGAAGAAGATAAAAAATTCACACCCACTTTTTTCATTTTATATCAGGATTCTATTTGAGTGGATACGTGTATGGTTTGGTTTCAAGACATCATATCACATGAGTGAACAAAATTGACTTGATAGAGCCATTGTACCGAATGTCCTAAATATCTGAGTAAATTGTGATTTTAATTATATGCATCATAGTTAAGGTTATTATTTTTATTTAATTGCACAGTCACACAGTATGTAGCAGTGTATGTGGTCTGAATGCAAGTTGAAGTAGACTTTATTATTGTTTCAATAAGTTCATAAAAAAGTCCTACTGTACCTTTCCGCCGACAGAACATACAAAAACGTTGTCCTTATCATCCAGAAAAAATCCCCAACCGGATCATTTGTCATCGGTGAGCACCACTTTGCCAGGGCGCAGCCAATTCAGCTTAGGGGAACAGGTTGGATGATAGAACACGTTGGTTTCCCCCTAGTTTTACCACTTCCAGCCTGACCCAACACTCTTTTTCCACCGCGACTTTGGAGGGGGAGAAGAGAAAAATATATACGAATCTTACAACTACGTAATATTTATGATTAATATATACAAATCTTAACTTTTTTTTTTATTTAAAAAGGCTAAGCGAATATTAATAAACCAAAAAAGCCGCCCAGAAACTTAATAGTTAAATAATTACAAAATACAAACCACGCTACAAACTCAAAATTACGAAGGATTATGAAACAACCTCTAAACACAATAAAGGTTCGACCTTGAACAGAGTAATCAAAATTGAATAAAATATAATTCGATTTTAACCACCAAAAAGTTTAGAGTTTAACCTTTTATGCTAAAGAAATATGCTATTAGGTCTTGTTATGAAAAAAAAATTCCGTTACATTCCTTCCAAATGATATAAAGCACCGAAATTCAAATGATGTTAAAAGCTAGACAAGAATTATTTAAAAAGCCGTTGGAATCCCTAACCAATCAGCAATTAGTAAAACAACCGACTATACGACACACATATAAAAATAAATGGTCCCTGTCCTCCATAAAGCTACATTCCGCCGAACAAACGTAAGTATGAGAAAGAAAGTTGTCACAAAGTAGATGTACAAATATCATTTCTCGTTTTTTTTAATTAAAAATATATATAATGATAAATAGACATGTACTTTTTTTTACACCTACATGACATCTGATTAATTAAGTTAATCATATATTTTCTTTTACGTGGATTGAATTAACCATCTAAAAAAATGAATAGATCGAAGAAACATGTTTGTATAATTGTGGGAGAGGGATGCTTGTTGGTAAAGCAAATGCATGTTAGTAATTTCTTTGTTTGCTTCTTGATAGACCCACTTTCTTTCTTACAACACTCGTGCTTTCCTTTCCTTTTCATTGGGTACTATACAAATCGCTATCTCAATTTTCATGAAATGAAATCATCGATGCTTATTATATTAGATTAATGTGTATGTGTGTGTGACAGAACAGAATCAGAAACGTGGTTGATTTGCAATGGATTCGAGTTCGGGGCAGCAAGAATTCGATTATATGTTCAAATTGTTAATGATTGGGGATTCTGGTGTTGGCAAAAGTAGTCTTCTTCTCAGATTCACCTCCGATGATTTTGATGATCTCTCTCCCACCATTGGTTCGTTTCCTTTCATTCCATTTAATTCTATGTATATGCATGCACTCTCTGATCTCCTACTATCTACCACAGGTGTTGATTTTAAGGTCAAATATGTCACGATAGAGGGTAAAAAGCTTAAGCTTGCCATTTGGGATACTGGTATGTATGTATGCTTATTATTCACTTTCCTTTCCTTTTTATTATTTATACCATTTTTAAATCCTTGTTCATTAGATTAGAGTTTTATTTATTTATTTATTTTGTAATCATGTTATTGGTCGTGTTGAGTATGCATTCATCAACTTTTACCAATAATTAATCTTTAGCGGGGCCTTCCTTGCAACCACATTTTTTCGTGGCTCGAACTAAGACCATGTTTAATGGATCCAAATCCAGTTTCACTTGGAACAATGTAATGTTGGTTATTAGATTAGAGGCCAATTGTATATATGGGGGAGAACTTTTAAATTGTCTGCCCAATACCCTATTTGATTGATATTCTACTTTTTTGTTTTACTAAATAATGCAGCTGGTCAGGAGAGATTTAGGACACTGACAAGTTCTTACTACAGAGGGGCTCATGGAATCATCATGGGCAAGTTCCTATTCTCCCTTTTTTCCTCCGAATTCTTCCAATAGTACATTTATTTATTGTGTTGTGTGAAATGCCTCAAATATTGATGACCATTCAGTGGATAGAAATAGAATGCCAATCTGGATTGCTGTGTTCTTGTTAAGATGGCACTGCTTAAGATATGTTCTGTGAATTGCTTTGAATTATTTGTTTTCTGAGTAGGGCCAAGGCCAAAACTACTTCATGTTTAAAGTTTTTTTGCTGCCTCACAAAAATTTAAGCACATGGTTACATATTTACCTAAATTAATTCACATTTTACATTTTTTAAGTCATTTTTCTGACCTCTGCTGGGAACGTTTGCTGACCCGATGATGATATTGATTATTAGAATTTCACTTCTCTGTCTATTCTTATCAAATTGAGGCTTTCTTGATTTAGATCCTTGTGAGAGTTGATATCATTCATATTGGTTGGGAATATCAGCTAGTATATCCTGGAAACAACTGCTTTGTTGGTGAATTGGTCTTTCCTCTAATGATCTGTAGTATTTAATGGCCAAGTTGAGCTTTCTTTGTTAGTGATGGGGTTCCCTGCCTAAATGACTGCAATATTTGTATTAGATGCAATCTGTTTAATGATCTTTGGAGCTGGGAGATGTCCTTTTCTTTAAGTTGATGCGTCTTGAAAATTTAGTTTTGGATTAGCTGATTACATCTATATTTTGTTCCCAAAACTGATGCAGTTTATGACGTAACACGGCGAGAAACATTTACAAATCTCTCTGAAATATGGGCAAAGGAAATAGACCTTTATTCAACAAATCAAGACTGCATGAAGATGCTTGTTGGAAACAAAGTAGACAAGGTATTGTGCTTTAAGAATTTTACGTCAAATGCTATCTCGTAATATTGCTTTTATTTAAATCATGCCAGTGAATATGTTTGAGTACAAAAATTTATGCATGTATTTTTTGGCTTGCCTAAATAATCTATGTTCCCCATATATTTATGTACGATGTCCATTCCTGAGTTGTTCAAAATCTACGGCATTCCAGCGCTTTGAAGTTTCCTTCCTTATAGAGAACTTAGAATTCAATCGTTAGCAAATTTTGGTTAGGTCATAGTTTAAAATCCTTCTAAGTAAATCGCAGATCGCGGAAAATAGCGGTCTGTTCAAACAATTTATGTATTTTCATTTTAGAGAGTACTGCAGAAGGAGGGTGAGACAGTTTTTGACACTTCTGCTTATTTAAGGTGTTTTTGGATGAAGTATAGCACTGTAGTTTTTATTAGAAGTTTCTTCCCATCCATATTTTATGGAATTAAGTTGTTTTTCTAGTTTGCATTTGGTTATCAGAATGTTTCTGTAGGAGTTTCTTTTACATATTTAGAGGTTGGAGAGCTTGGTTGATCTAATGTACTTGTCTTTTCTTTATTTTGTTTTGTGCTTTCGCTTCTGGTTCTTCTAGCATGATTGCTTATCCCTCCGGAAATGTTAAATTTTAGGAAGAAAAAAAATTGAATATCATTAGAGGAAAGCGTATTAAACACTAAGTAAAAGAAGACAATGAAGAAGGTTTGTTTGCATCCTTTCATGTGGTATTTAATTTAAGTATATACAAATCATGAATTGTATGGACTCCATTTTGGACTCTCAGTTATACATTTCTAGCTTCTATTGTTGAATGAGTCTAGTCAGCTGCACTGTTGTCACATTTGTTTCTAGGTCTGACTTCTGCATTATATCAGAGCTTATTGCTGATAGTTTTTTTTTCTTGCGTTACATTAGAAGACTTGACATGTGTTGATTATATATGTTTGTGCTTGTATTTTCAGGAGGGTGATAGAGTTGTGACAAAGAAAGAGGGAATAGACTTCGCTAGGGAATACGGTTGCCTATTTATTGAATGCAGTGCTAAAACTCGAGTAAATGTGCAGCAATGCTTTGAAGAGCTTGTTTTGAAGGTACGTTAACTGACATACATGCAGATTTACTAACCTTATTTTGGTCAGTAGGCGTGTGAAACATAGATTCTCTATGTGTGTAACCATGCATATTAGAAGGCGGAAATGTTTAATTGAAAAATGAGCCTGTGCAATTTCGGGAAAGGAGTGTTTTTCACACAAGTTCAATGGCTGAAGATAAATGGACTGAGATACTAGTTTAATGCTTTATTTAATTTGTGATGAACAATGGCTGATGGTGACTAGAGATTTTTTTCTTTGGTTGCATGCAGGTTCTTGATACACCTAGCCTTTTAGCCGAGGGCTCTAAGGGAGTAAAAAAGAACATTTTTAAGGACAAACCTCAGTCTGATGCATCCACCAGCGGTTGTTGCTGAAGCTATTTCACTCGGAAGCTGCATTTCAAGAATCACGGTCTCCAAGAGAAGGGCAATGCATCCATTTTCATGGATTTCTAACATAATTTGCTGGTTGTTTTAGCATATGCAGAAGCCATTTCCAGTTTTTTAGGTTCCAACTTCCTGTTTTGTCTTGAATATGTAGATGTAATATAGTGACGGTCGTCTGCAATTTCTTGAGACTTCTTGTTTTTCTTTTAGTCACACGTTAATTTCATGTGAAGACCTGTAAAGATGTGCTCCGAGTGTTGATTTTGCAGAGCTTGAGCAAAATAGTAAAAGCAAGCACTGAAGATAATCAAATAATAAGATTTGAACATATTGGACAAGTCTCTTGTCATCTTAATGTGTTCTAATTTTCAGAGTTTGTATTTATTTACTCACAAAAGCACTTGTGAGAAGGGATAGAACTTCTAATATTTCTAGTGCAGAGCTTTTTCATGATCCGTGTTTGAAACCTGTGCATCCATTTTGTTCTTATTTATTTTACTGCGTCTGATTTGCAACACATTGTTATTGTCTAATTGACACCAAATATATTTTTATACGAGACGTTAATTTTGAGCTAACATTATTTTTATTTTTTTGAGAGGGTTTATTTTGATTGGTATTATACTCTACATAAACCTTATTTATTTTATATAAAAATAAATAAATTCCCCTAACAAATATTTTTTTTAAATGTACATCACAATCAAAAAGAAATCCAATCCAAACCGAAATAAATAAAATTTGATCGGATTTAATTTTAAAATAAAAGTGATATTTGATAAGGAGGTAGAAAGCAAAATATCAGAAGTGAGAAGTATGGTAGGTGCATGCAGAGCAGTAGCAGTAGCAGCACCACCCATTTCCCATCTTCCCTTGCGAAATCCTAAAACCATCAGAATTCAGATTTCTTGTCATCAGAACAAAACCAAAGATTTCAGAACTCAACTTTCAAATAGACGCTTGTTCCTTTTCTCTATTCCCCTCTCTAGTTTCCTTTTTATTCCTTTTCCTGCGTTTGGTGAAGAGTATGACCCAGTAACTCGTTCTGAAAGAGATGCAAGTGCTTTAATCTCACAAAGAGTTTCTCGTGGTGTTGAGTTGTTGGAGAAAGGTAGAGAGTTGCAGGCTCTTGGTGACTTCAATGGCGCTCTTCAATATTTTTCTCAGGTTACCCAATATCCTTTCATTAGGTTCTTACTTGTTTATCTTCAATTCGGTAATAGATTATTGGATTGCTCTTGTTCATGTCTTTCATTATTCGTTTTTTCTTTTTCCTTTTGTGACAAGACATGACATTTGAATTGGCTTATTTGAGCTTATATACATGACATAAATTCATATGAGACTGTTTACGAGCTTGTGAAAACAACCTGTAGCTTATACGAAAAGAAAATTGATTTTATTTCATCTTATATGGACACCTATGTGATACGCACTTATTCTACAAGCGCTTAATTAAGTTGTTTATCCATCTAAGATTGAGATGTAGTAGATGTCACCATATCAATTTAGATTGCCATTGGCTTTTCCACCTTTACTGAGCAATCGATTAAGGGAAGTTTGGATATTCATCTTAGACACTTATCATACACGTTATTACTATAATCCGATTAAGGGTAAGCCTTAAATAGCCTATGATTGCAGGCCATTGAGGGAGCTTACACGAAAATATAAGATAAAAAAGTACTAGTTAAACTATCATAAGCTGTTTTTAGAAGTTCTTCCAAACACTAACACAAGTGTTTGGGTCATAAGATGAGCTCGAACAAGCTCTCTTCCAAACACCCATTTTTAATAGAATCGCCCAAAAGTAAATCAATATTTGCTATCCTAGTTAAATTTTACTGCTAGTATCACTAACCATTACTATATTAACGTTTGAAGAGAAAAATTTACCCTTTTATTCTTCAACTCTGTTGGTTGTTTATCTTTTATAAGGTTAAGTTGTTTGGTTGTCAGTGGCACTGTTCATTGCATGATTTCATGCAATTCCAGTTGCATCATTGTTCACATGAAATGCAAATCATGCTCTTATATTCCTCTGATGACAAGTTTATTATTTATAAGATTGTAAGAACAAATGTAATATTGTTTTGTCAATGTAAGAGTGTATTATTTTTTGGAATCACTAGAAATAACAGATAATAAAACTGATTTTAGAGGCCTCATGATTTGGGAAGTTCTGAGGAATTTCCACTCATCCACCTTGGAACTTCATGTGGCTAAAATTAAGCCTTGTTCATACATGGACTTATCGGGTACGAAATGAGCGACGTCGAATAGGTTCATTTTGTATTTGGTGGCTCAACCTGGTATATTTCATGGCATCAAATGTCACACTCTAACCATCAATAAGTTTATGTTCATATTCTAACATGCTACCTGTTTTTGTAGGTGATTGAAAGCTACAAAGACCTAGCATTCTCTGAGTATGCAAGGGTAGGGAGAGCACTGGCCCTATATGAAATTGGTGACAGAGAAGAAGCAATAGCAGAGATGGAAGACGTTTCAATATCACTAAAAGGGTATCCAGGTAAGTTCAATTTCATAGCACTTTTGCTATAAAATCACGCTGTAGAAGAAAAATTATCACTTTTCTCTAATGTTATTTTTTCTCTCGAGCAGAAGTACATGCAGCTCTTGCAGCAGCCTTATATGCAGATAAGCATGCTGCGTTGCTTGCTGAAAACCAGTTTACAATTGCAACTCTTCTTGATCCTCATTTTACAGATCTTTCATATGTTAGAGACACAAAGCACTGGCCTCCAAGTTTGATTAGTTCTCTGCAGCATTTCATTACACTATCTTAAGACCTTACATTATATTTATACGTTTTGTTTAACCCATACTTTAGCAGTTATATGAAAACTTTCTCAGGTTTGGACCTTTCTTACAACTTCAAATGTATACCCTTGTTTTTTTTACATTATTTTCTACTTCAACTCTTGTGATTCTGAAATGTAAATCAACTGTGATTTTTTTTTTCCTTTCCATGTTGTCTTTGATGTCGCATGGGAAGGTATTTGCCAGAATTTATAATATAGTAGCTTCTAATTCAGAAGCTAGTATAAGTATTTGTTTAACTCTAATGTTAAATTGTTCAATTACCTGCCTATTGGGAAAAACGTGCACCTCGAGTTATCAATTGCCAAAGGAATTTTTGAAATTTGATCGGAGGAGAAAAAGATAAAAAAGAAATTGAAACACGAAATTGTTCTCGTGTTTAATGAAATTACTGAGTGGATATGACACCGTTTTTACCTCTCTACTGCTGTTGAACCACAGATGTTTGTGGTTAGCGGAAGAATAAAAAAATTCTTCACTTTCTGATTATTTCAAACCATCGACCTTATAAGTTATAACCCCTTCTCATTTTTTTTTGTTGACAAAATATAACCCCTTCTCATTGTAATTGGTAAAAATCTGCAGCCAGACATTTTTTCATGTTGAACCTTTCATAAGCTTTGTTTGTGCATAAAGTTACAGGACATTCCATTTAGTAAACTAAGTGATTGTTATTGAGATTCGTCCATGGAAAGAATCGAATAGAACTCAAGTGAAAACAACGGAAGGACATCAAGTGCATTTTAAGCAGCAAGCCTAGCCTAATTAATGCACCGGCATCTCCTTCAGACAGTTAATTTGGACTTTTTTTAACACAAGTAAAATATTTCACGAAATCAATAAGCTAACCATCGTCTGGCTCTTACCCACTATAATCAATCATGATTTAATAGAAGCTACGAAATCACAGAAACAAGTAACGTAACTTGGCTTTATTTGTTAAATAAGTGTCTCATTTACTTTGCAACATTCAAGCTCAATTGACATTAAACTGCAATTTGGTGCATGTAATGTCCACCTACGTCATATATCAATGCTGCAAGAAACCGCTACGATCCATTTCACTATTTTTCCCTTTACTTAACTCTGAACAGTGAATGAACTTGGATCACAGATTTTATGGAAAATTATTGATCTGATCAAAAACAAATATTTGTAACTAGGCGCACGTTTGGTTTGCCACCTCAAGACAAAGTAGTTACGTAAATAACTTTTAAACAAAGAAAAACCTCAAGTTTCAATTTCTGCTAGTTCAGTTAAAGTAGATTTGCGTTATGCAGATAGTTTTCAATCTCGAGTATAAATAGAGAATGGGTAACAAACAGGTTGTCAGTCTCAACAAATTTAAGTAAAAAAGGTAGCAATGAGAATGGGTACAGTATTAAACCATCAAAATCCCTAAGCAGATAATCCAAAAAGGCAAAAATCACAGGACTTATACAAAAACTTCAAATTGAGATTGCCACAAATCTAGCCATATTGCAACTCAGTTAGATTTCACGTGCTGAAGAACAACGTTGTATGCTTCATGTTCCTCGCCGAAATCCTACAAAATGAAAATAGTTAAGCATGCATATACAGAGGATGAAAACAGAATCCAAACATTTCTATCCAGGATGAAAAACATACCTTGACAACCACACAGGAGCAACCAGTTACCTTCCTAGCTTTTCCTTCTGAATCAATTTTGCACAACTGCATAAAGGTGTGTCACAAAATCAGTACAAAAGAATGACATAAGATTTTGAAGGCATAAAAAAAGACCAAAACAATAACTTCTTTATTTATGGCAAAGTTATTTATAAACATATAGATTAAAATAAATGAGGTTACAGAGAGTTCAGAGAGGATACACAGAGTCAAGGGGTACTCTAAACAGAAACACATCACGAAGAAAAACAAATCACCCCCAGGAGCAGCAGAGTACAAGATAAAAAAAAGGCAAATACAGTACAAGCTGCCAAACCAGCCTCCCCAAACCCAAGGAATACACCAGAAACAATAACTAAACAACATTCATCATCTACATTTGAGAACTGTTCACCGCTCTTGACATTCAGGGGTTGTAAACTATTTCTACGGATTGGAGGAGTCTGATGCGAAAGATTTATCATTTCATGCATCAAAGTTAGGAGGTTTAAGTAAGTCGCATCTATAGAGAAGCAATTATTTGTCGGATTTCTTAGACAACAAAAGGTTGGTCACAAGAGGTTTCATTAATTGCTTATTGGCGCCCGTCATGATTAGGGTCAGGATTTGCACCATGATGTTGGGGGAGATGTCACTCCCACACTTATTTTAAAGTAATTCATGAATTTATCAAAAAATATATAATTGAGAATTGTGGTCAAATGGATGTCATAAGGAAATGGATTAATCTAAGTTTATAGTAATGCAAGGGCACTTACACCAGCCCATTCTCCAAGGGTCTTTGCATTTGGAACAGTCAACAAGCTAACACTGTGTTCAGCACAAAGGGCTTTCACCAACTTGACGTAATCGGGTTGATCACAATCCTCAGCAAGAACACAGAGCTGTGCAGCATGCTTTTCAATCACTTTAGCACTTTCATGAAGACCTCGTGCAAGACCACCATAAGCGCGTGACTTTCTCAACACAAGCTGAACTGCAGTCATAATATCCATTGGCTCCCCTGGAATTCCAGCTGCAGCAACAACTGGCTCAGCTACAACAACTTCTTCTTCTCTGAAGAACAAAATGTTTCATAACAGTCAGAAAATCGTCAAATAATCTATTAAAACATATTCAAGACACACATATGGATAAGGATTGCACAATAAAAAGTTTCTCTATAGTCAGAGAGATCACAGAAGCATAAAAAATGTCTACACTTAGACCAAGCAGTTTATAATAATTTTTTGAACTGGGATTAAGGCCTCGTTAGCTTCATTTGACCACAATTATCCGCATAATCAAGGATTGCAATGCAACCACAACTTAAAAACTTGAATTTCATTTTGAAAAATATAGTTTTGAAAATTAAATAAATACACTACTGTTATCTAGGTTCTAAATTACTTATAGTTACTAATGAGGGCTATGGCTATCAGATCCAACTATTTCAATAGCAGTACTTAAAATTAAAATCAAACCTATAATGCATTTGAAAGTTTACAAACACAGTTCATGAAAGAAAATAAAACTACATGGATTCAACAAAAAATTGCAAATATTGCTCATAAACTACCCATAAGATAATAATACACCATTAACAAGTAGAATCTCATAAACAGGTAAATTAAGCAAAAATGGACATACCCAGACATAATTGCAAGTAGATTTCAAAGAGACTCTTGTTCCTTTCTGCAAAAAACAAACATTAGCAAAATAAAGTGAGATTTGGTTGTGCGTGATGAAGAGGGATTGATTGAGAGAAGGAGATAGTGACCTTGTTGTTGAAGACGATTGTGCCGCCGAAAACCCTAGTTCTGCAAATGCTAGAGGTGCGAAATCGGCAGAAGAAACAATTTATAAGAGAAAAGCTATAAACCCTAATGTTTGGCGTGAAAAGTCCCAACTGTCCCTAATGTTTTTCTCTCGTAATTTTTTCCAGAGGTTCTCTCTAATTTATATTTTTTAAATTTTTTTATACTAATTTAATTCAATTTTACTTCCTATTATTATTTTTATGGATGTTGCCAAGGCAATGGTTAAATAATCTACAAATAAAAAAAATTTCTTTAAAATATAAGATGTTATTTTTGATCAAATAATTATTATATAATTTTTTCATAAAAAATTACATGTTTTAGATGTTTAATCAATGTTTTTGGGGCACTAGTTAACATTCTTCTTATTGATAAAAAAAAAACAATTAAGGTGAAAAAAATGATGTCTCACTCTAAGGAGGTGAAGACTTTAGACTAAAAAACATTTGTATGTAGATATATTATTATTTTTTTAGGAAATGTAAATATTTATTTATTATTTATTTATATTTATCTCTCTCCACGGATACTAGCGAAGTCCAAAATTCCTATTATTTTTTTTTTGAAAAAGCTAAAATGGAATATATTACGACAACATTTGACCCTCCTAGCACAAGAAGTACTCAGGAAGAAACACCAAAAGAAACAGAGAAAGTATCAGTTAATATTTACAAGGCACCACCAATAGCCAAAAACAGAAACCTAAAAGAAAGAAATCAAAAATTAGCCTATACCGAGAATGGTAAACGGATTAAGCCACCAACCATGATAATTGAAGGGAAGAGAAACGATCCTCGCCTTCAACCACCTAAAAGTTGCCGCCTTAATCTTGTCCACCACCTGAGAAATAGAACTTTCTAAAGTATTAAAAATTCTATTGTTTCTTTCTTTCCATAATTCCCACGTTGTTGCAAACCAAATAACCTGTCAAATCGATTGCCTCGACTTAACAGCACCACCAATATGACTAAATTGAAGAAAATGATATGCGACATTATCAGACATAACCGCAGAAACATCAACCCACTGATAAATATGGTTCCAAACTGAGCCAAAAAAAGTACAATGTAAAAATAAGTGAGGAGATGTTTCGACCAAACCACAACCTCCTACACAAGATTGAGCATCTACATCAATGATTCGACGACGAAAAAGATTGTCCTTGGTCGATAGTCTATCTCGAAACAGACGCCATGCAAAAAGCACCACCTTCAACGGAACGTCCTTATGCGAAATGAAAGGTAACTGAACCTCAGAAGCAATATGAAACTGCTCATTCAAGAACTTGTAAGCACTACGAACAGTGTATGATGAAGATGAATCCAACCTCCACAACCTATCGTTCCTAGTAACATGCAAGTTAATATTTTCAAGTAAAAGCCTAAGATCCCCTACCAACTCCTCCTCCCATGCAAACAACCTACGTCTCCAAAGCCACGCTCCATCTAAGCCCCACCCTAAACTGCACATCTCAGACACTGTTGAAGTAGCAATAAACGTCACAAGGAAGGGGGGATTGAATTGTGACCTTTTTAAGATTATTCCTGCAAATTTAATTAAGTTTTATATACTCAAGAAAATTCTTGGTTAGTATCAATTCAATAGATAAATAATTAATTTAAGTGTAGAGGACCAGAATATTCTGGAGATAATATAAGTAAGAAAGAGATAGATTATATTAAGCAGAATTATAAAGTTAATTTAGTAAGGACCAGATTATTCTGGAGAAATATAAAGGCAGAATAATAAAACAATAATATAGACTGAATTTAAACTTTAGTTAAATATTATGCAGTTGTTTTATCTTGGACCAGAGTATTCTGGAGGTAGTTTAATTAATAAAGTGAGGATTAATTTAGGACCAGAGAACTCTGGATTAATTCTGTTTTAATTAGGACCGGAATATAAAAGCGTGTGATTGTGTGTGTATTGTGTAGTAAATAAAAGAGGGATAGAGAGAGAAGAATAACACAGGAGAGTTATCCTGGTTCACCAAATCCGGCTACTTCCAGT
>Ga0228711_1000461_pt1 | contig 49495 bp, 23 predicted proteins | sample MedpolnodulmetaG_2_FD_177996 | JGI IMG/M metagenome (GOLD analysis project Ga0228711, IMG submission 177996) | Root nodule microbial communities from Medicago polymorpha collected in Santa Monica, California, United States - brown nodules | ecosystem: Host-associated > Plants > Roots > Nodule...
TCTTTTTTGCTAAATAATCCTCTAATGTTTGATGCAGTAAGTTTCAATTCTCAGCTAGCTTTCGTTTTAGTTAATGCAATCCTTATTCATAAAAAAAAAATGTTTATTTGATAAGATTTTTTTTTTGTAAAAATATTATCGTTTTAAATAAGATATGATAGTAATCTTATATCTTTAAAAAAAAGTACATAAAGAAATAATAAAATAAATATATATGAACTATAAAACAAATCAAATTACTACTCCTTTTTACAAAAAAAAAAAACTGCTACTTTTTATGATGTAAGATTGTCTATTATATTTAATCATTATTTATAATTTATTACCATAAAATAAATTCTCCCTTCAAGACCAGTATCACATGACGACGCTATATTCATTCCGTTCTTGTATTAAATAAAATTTAATTTTTTTTACTTATATTTATCAACTTTTTTTTTCCTCAAAAAAAAAATCAACTTTTTTTTTTAAAACCGGTGTACACAATTATGAGGACTAACTTCGACTCTTGAGTCTTGTCAAACCAAAATGAACAACAAATCTAAAATAACGTTGTTATATGTTTAAGTTTCGAGTTGAACCTTGAACCTATTTCTTTCAATTCTAATCAGGACGGAATTGAGTAAATAGACAATTACCCTCCTGAAATTGTAAGTTTCATCAATTACATCCTGAAATTAACAAAATATCAATTACCCCTGAAATTGCACAACGTTAATCAATTTACCCCTCCGTTAAATTTTTTTGTTAGTGAACATGACGTTTTGCAAATACCCCCTGAAGTTTTGCACTTGTGTACAAAATGCCCCCCGTACTTGAAAATTTATATTTTTTTTTATGTGTAACGAAAACTATTGTTGTTCTTTTTTATTTATCTATTGGTCTTTTCTTTTTCACATTGCATGTCATATTAGAGGAAAATGCATAGACCTTAAATCTTATATTATGTGAACTATTTGGGAAATGGAAAGCCTTTATATTATTCTATGAATTGTGAGTTATGCTCCAAAGTTCTTGGCTTGTTTTAGTATCAAAATGAAAAAAGGCCTTGTGTCATGTTTTATACAGGAAAATTAGTTCACATCTAATTATGTACTAATCTTGTTCTTGTCTTGTGAAGGTGGTGCACACTCCTTAATTGTGACTTTGTTTCTCCTTATTGCTACTCATGCTAAGCTTAAGCCTGGTAAACTCAAAGTGATGAGTGTGAATTCTCTCAGGACCGTTGTAAAAATAATCATTATTGTCACTTTAAAAAATACACATTTTTTCATTTTCCAATTTTTTTTATTTTTAAAAACTATGGGAAAAGCAATCCAGTACAAGCCTATTTTGATGTATATATGCATGTAGTTTTCCCAAACTCCAAAATTAATAGTTAGCTTTAATATTTAACTGTTAATTGTTTGCCTTTCTACACACTAGTCTTTAATATGTACCCTTTATTGTGGTTTTCCTACCAAGTTCTTGAGTTTGACTCATATAAAATGAGTAGTTAGTAAAGTAATACGTCAATTGACATTTTATTCGCCTATAATATATTGTTATGCATCTACGTGTAATATCAAAATTTTGGAAAATTTATTAGTTTTTTTTTTATTTATCAAAAGGGCTAAAACTTAAAGGAAAAAAGAAAAAAGAAGTCAAAAAAAATCAGAGAGCTACTAATTAAGCGATGTAGGGATTGACACCTCGAAGAGCCTACTCATAGCAAATCAAAGATTTTATAAATTTGAGTTGAAACAGGGTGCTGGTTTTTTAGTCTATTAATAGAAATCAAAAAACCAGTAGTACTTTTAAAAAAAGGAAACATGTATTTTTTTCTATTGTAAATATAAAAAAAGGCAATTCTTTTTTTTTTAGAAGAAGGTAATCCTTTAAATTCACACATGTAAAGTAACACTGTATTTATATGACTTCCAAATTTGTTATTTATTTCTTTTAATAATTTTTCTTTTTTGTGCTGAAAAAAATGATAAATCTCGGAATCGCGAAAATCACGGAAACACGCGTGTCAGACTTTCAAAGTAAACGAGGAAATTATGAGTTAATTTAAATGGCTTTGACGCAACACACATGTCAACGGCAAATGAAATTTTCTTCGTTTTGTTGATGGTATCTTTCGCTATATCAAGCAATTTCCATCGCAATATGTAATGATAATCTGCGATAGGTTTATACGAGAATTATAATGAAACACGCATGTCAAACTTTCAAAACAAATGAGGAAGTTTTGAGTTAATTTCAATGGTTTTGACGCAACATACAGGTCAACGGCTAATGAAATTTTTTCGTTTTGTTTATTGATGGTATCTTTCGCTATATCAAGCAATTTCCATCGCAATATGTAATGATAATCTACGATAGTTTTATACGAGAATTATAATATGTTTGAATTTTTTGCGGGTTTGATAAAATGACTGCGAACTATCGTGATTTTACAAAAATTATATTTAAAATTTTAACAATATCATAGTATCACTGTAGTTTCAAAGATAAACTAGTTCAAACTTTAGAAAAAAAGAGTTTAGCTAATTTGGGGAAAACAACCTCCCTTTCTCCTTTAAAAAAACCAGAAATTCAAAACCGCACACTGTTTTATTTAAAAAGAAAAGAATAATGAAATGTGCTTAAAAGAAAAGTAAAAAGGAATGGGTGTTAAACACTACTTATCGAAAATAAAATCGAGCAGATGAATTTTTTCTATGCTCATTGTGTGCATTTTTCATATGATATAAGAGATTACATTGTTATATAGTTCATTATTTCATAGATTGACATCTATTGCAATTTCAGGTTGATAAATCATTTGCGCCAACAATTATTAGTTTGATGTATAATTTTAATTGTTTTCATTTTTATTTGATTAGATGATATATAGAATATATGTTTTTTTTCCACTAATCTTGAGACCAGAAACACAATATCTGTTGATCTTCTTCCTTGGCTCATATATTCATAATTTTTTTTATTATGTATTTAAATATTGTTATAGCAGGTAAAATTTTGATGTTATGATAATATTAGTAAATATCAAATTAAATTGTATTATTTTTTGGTAGATGTGAGTAATGAACAAGATTGAGTTCTGATTTTGTCAAAAAAATAAAAAGATTGAGTTCTGATTATGAAGAATATATGTGAAAAGAAAATCAAATATTATCTTAGAGATATTTTCTCCTAATGCCTCGCCTTGTATAATTATGATATAGATATGCATATAAAATAAAACTATTCTCTACAATTTTTGTTGTCAAGAATTTCCAATTTGTAAAAAGCCCGTAGTATTTTGAACAAAAATTCTCTATATCTCTCTATTTGTTCTTTCTCTCATCATTCTCTCTTCAATCTAAACCCATTATCACAATTTGACCTGAAATTACTATAACTTTTGCAGTCCAAGAGTAGACAAACCCTAAATCCTAGTATTTTCACTATTCAAAAAATTCAATATATGAACTTGATTTTATGGAGTTTCCAATGCAGAAATATTACAGAGAGCAAGTTGATTATCACATCCATCATACTCAATGAATACTGGTTTATCAATGGCATTACTTCGACCTTCATCTTTCATGATCTTGCTGGTACGTCTTTATATTTATGAGTTCATGCTATTTTTCTTTATATTCCCAAGCACTCTATTTTCTTCGATTTGAAATGTATCAGAGATTACGAAATAATTGAGATTTGTTATTGATGTCTTCAACTAGAAGTATACATAGCTACACATAAATTTACGATATTATTTGTTGTGTTATTGTAGGCATATGGTGCACTAATAGTCCTTGCTTCATTGACACCATGCTGGTATCTCATGGTCACACATATTGAGAAAAGTGTGAATTTGCACTCAGCAAATATTGTGTCACAATTGCAATCAGAAATTGAGTACTCAGCTGAACTATTGCATCCAATGAAATCATCATCAACAAATTTATCTACATTATTGAGTTCTACCCTTAATTCTACTAATATCACTTTCTCTGATGTTCACACAAAGGTATACCCATTTCTTGTATAATTTCCCTTCAAAACCATATATATTTTGTTTGCTTATTTTTTATTATTTTTTATATCAAAATTATTATTAATACCGAACTGCCATGGTCAAAGTGGTAAGTAGTTCGAGATCGCGAAGGAAATTCACTTTTTTGGAGCAAAAACTCTTAAATGTACTCCAGATTTGCGAAGGAATTAAATTTTCGCGCCCGCGTGAAAAGAAAAGAAAAATCTTTGTAGCTTTAATGGTTTAATTTATTTGCATTTTGCAGGTGGCTCCGTTATTATTTCAAGCATTGAAGACAATTCCTCACTTGACACAAATCTCATACATAGGAATGGAAGGTCTTTTTTTCACACACTACAATGACGGTGATCAAGTTCTAGCAATGTACTCTAACTCATCTAGTGGGGGTGCTTCAAATAAAACCATATACTATATCCAACCTGTGAACCATGACACTGGAATGGTTTTTGGGGAAGCCATAATATCTAACAACACTATCAATATTGATGCAAGTTGGATAAATGGAACAAATAATATTTCACATGAATTTGCATCATTGGGAACAAAGTTGAACAATGTTAGTGATCTTTTGTTCATGAATTCAGCTAGAATCAACAGAATAGGAGGGATCTCTCTTGGATTTTTGACGAAAGCAATAACCGATTATATCACTCGCATTGTCGATCGTCAAGGGACAAAATCATATTTGGCTACCAAAGATGGAAAAGTTATTGTAAAAGGAATTCAAAATATTCGTTTGATGATTTTTAATGATAGTGTTTCAATACAAGCTGTTAATGGTAATGGAGATCTAATAAGGAATGAGGGAGCTGTATCTTGCAAGGATCAAGCTGTTGGTTCAAGTTTGAATATTCATGATACTCAATATTTGATTCATTGCTACCCCATTGATATTATGGGAATAGAATCGGTACGTTTTTATATTTTTTGCATATTAGTTTGTTTGATTACAATGCTATTTTTTTCAATTGATTCCAATAGTAGTATATTAACTAACTGAGAAGAAAAGACTGTACTTTTGTACCCGAAAATACCAAGTAGTATTTTATACCCAAAAAATAATATTACCACTTTCATTATTAGTAGCATATGACTCACTTTAATATTTTTATACTATTTTCACAAAACATCTCTCTTGGTCTTGTATCTTATAATTGTTTTCTAATTTTATTTTTTATGCTACATTTTTCTCACTCTATTTCATTATTTAATTAAATGCACACCGTTTATAAACACATTCCATAAAAATAAATAAATCAAATACACACTGTTTACAACGTTTATTTTAAATAAGTGTTAGCAACATTATATCTAACTCATACATGAAATTGATGTGGTCCCATAATTTAAAAATTTAACACACATGAAGTGACATGAATTTCACTCAATAAGTGAACATTGTGTTTTTTTTGTCAAACATAACCTTAAATAGTTTCAATTCAAGGAAGAAGGAAAAAAAAATCAGTAATAATGACTTCAATTAACATGTAACTGAATATTTTTTATTAAATGTCAGGTGCATGTGTTAGCTGTCCCACAAAATGGATCTCTCATCTTTAATCCAAGTCATAAAGAAAAGGGATTGACACTCTTGATTGTAATGATGGTGATGATATTTATTGCTATCTTGAGTTTTCTATACCTGAATGTTGGTGTGACAAAGAGAGAAATGCATTTGTGTGCATCACTCATAGAACAAAAGGAAGCCACAGAACAAGCTGAGAGAAAGAATACCAATAAGAGTCTTGCTTTTGCTACTGCTAGCCATGATCTTCGTGCTTATCTTGCAGGCCTTATTGGTTTGATTGAAATGTCCTCTAAATTAGTTGTCACTAATTCAAAATTGGACACCAATTTGAAACCAAGTTCAGAATTGGAGACCAACTTAAAACAAATGGATAATTGTGCCCAAGATTTGCTAGGTAAATCATAATAGGTTCAATGTTTTATAGTTGCTAATTCAATTTTTTATAATAGTTTATTTGTAATTATATATGTGATCATAATTATGATTTTTGTCTATAATTTATGACATCATTAACTCATTTTTATTTTGTTACAATCTTAGGACTGTTAAATTCTATACTTGACACAAGCAAGATTGAGGCAGGAAAAATGCAACTAGAGGAAGAAGAATTTGATTTATCCAATCTTCTTGAGGATGTAGTTGATTTGTACCATCCAATGGCAATGAAGAAAGGTGTAGAAGTTGTATTGGACCCTTGTAATGGCTCAGTGATCAAACATTCACGTGTGAAAGGTGATAGGAGAAAATTGAAGCAAGTTTTGTGTAACTTGCTAAGCAATGCTGTTAAATTTACTGATGAAGGGCACATAACAGTTAGAGCATGGACTCAGAAGGCCAAATTGCAAAACTCCAAGACTAACCACAAGAGTGTTATGAAACCTTTGTCTTGGTTGTTTAATAAGAAAGACAAAGAATGTGAAGACATAGAAGCTGTGAATTTAGCCCAACAAGATCCATGTCTTATGGATTTTGTGTTTGAAGTGGATGATACAGGGAAAGGAATTCCTAAAGAGAATCACAAGTCAGTGTTTGAGAATTATGTTCAAGTCAAAGAGAATTCGGTTGGCCAAGTAGGAACTGGCTTGGGACTTGGGATTGTACAGTCATTGGTAAGCATGTTTTTTTTTATCTATTATTCTCAAATAATTGTGATAAAATTTCGAGTTTATAATTCACTTTGTTGTCAATTCATTAAGAGGTCATACTAAATTGAATATAATCTGTTAGAGAGCCCGAGGAGAGTCGGGAGCATTATTGGGTGAATGTTTTAGGACCATAAGAGAGAGACGTCACATCTCGATATATGTGTCACCTCTCTTATATATCAAACATTTTACCTATTTATAGACGATGAGAGTCTTAACCACTCACATATTTTACCCATTTATAGGTGACGTGAGACTTAACCACTCACACTTAGAACCCAACAATCTCTCCCTCAAGCGAGTTTCCACCTCCTATACTTGATACAAACACTAGAAAAGTCCCACTTCCACTCTTCCACTGAGCCGAACCAAGACATTGCAACCACTTGTTGGGAAATCCGTTGGAACCCCATAAACCCAAGATTCTCCCCCTCAAGTGAGTTCCCACCTCCTATACTTAATCCAAACACTAGAATCCCACTTCCACTCTTCCACCAAGCTGAACCAAGGCACTAATACCACTTGTTGGGGAGTCTGAGGAAACGTCAGGGGCAACAACGGACCAATGTTCCATAACTTCAAGAGAAAAAGACACCACATCTCCCCGCAAAACCTTAAGGCATTAGATATATGAGTCACCTCTCTTCGTATCCAACATTTTACTTATTCATAGGCGATGTGAGACTTAATCACTCCTACTAGAAACCCAACACAATCAATATGATTCTCTAATATGTACCTATTTGAATATTGAATCTCAATTCATTATGATGATCCTTGACTCATTCTAATGAAACATTACTAAACTTAATGTAGTTAACAACTTTTTGGTCAATTTTGTATACCCAATCACTTCTCTTTTGTCTTTTAATATATGACTTGAATCTTGAATTATTTTGAAGTTCATATATGATATACATAGAGTAGCTTATAATTTTGTTATGTCACTTTTTTTTTATTTAAAAATAAAAATTAGATTTGATTCAAAATTAGAAAACTATATCTTCCATTTCATGATTTGAATCTTAATAGTATGCATGCATTATTAGTCCTCCCTTTTAGTTGTAAAAAAGTCATATAATAAAAATGTTAAATGATTTTTTCTAGGTACGTTTGATGCATGGAGACATTGGAATTGTGGACAAGGAAGTTGGCAAAAGAGGAACATGCTTCAAGTTCAATGTGCTTCTCACCTTATGTGAGAATGAGACAGTGAATTATGAGTATGGATCAACCTCAGGTGACAAAAACCAAACTCTGGAGAAAAAATTAACAATTCGCACTGCTAGTTCTGGTTCAAGCATTTGTTCTTTGAGTCCAAAACTCCATCTTAGCCCCTCTCAGAGGCCTGAGCCTTCACATGTCATTCTTTACATTACTGATGAGGAAAGAAGAAGAACTTCGCAGTTGTTCATTGAGAGCTTAGGGATTAAAGTCAAGGTTGTCAAGAGTAGAAATCATCTAATTCATACTCTCAAGAAGATCAAAAAAGAAAAGGGTGACCAAATCAGTGATCAAAGTTCACCGGATTCTTCGGAGATGAGTTCTAGGTGTACATCTTATAACTCTTCTTGTAGTAGAAGAGTTCCTTTCAAAGCTATGGATCATGGAAATGAATATCTATCTTCAATGTTCAAGAAGAAAAACAATGGAGCTGCACCAAGTTTTGTTTTGATTATCATTGATGCAAATGCAGGACCATTTTCTAAGCTTTGTAAGATTGTATCAAACTTCAAGAAAGATCTTCTCAATCCTAGTAAAGTTGTTTGGTTGGAAAAGCCTTTTGAGAGTAGTGTTGATTACCAAACAATTGATCAAGATGATATTGTGATATCAAAACCATTTCATGGTAGTAGATTGTTCCAAGTTATTAAGCTTCTTCCTGAGTTTGGTGGTAATTGGATAAGCAATTCTAGTAAACCAAGAAATGAATCAAGATCACAAGTACCTTCCAATGATGAAAGTGTGTGTCTAAGTGTGGAACAATGTTGGAAGGGAACACAAAAATCCTATGTTAATCTGGGAAGAAAAGGTTCTGTTCATCAAGGTGAAATAGAAGAATGTGGAGAATCAAGCAATCCTAAACCATTAAGTGGAAAGAAGTTTTTGGTTGTTGATGATAGTCCTATGCTGAGAAAGATTTGTATGGCTACTTTGAGATCTCTTGGTGTGACTACTATTGACCAATGTGAGAATGGTGAAGAGGCTGTGAGAACTGTTCAAGAGGGTTTAACCAAGGATTTTACTAATCCTCCTTATGATTATATCTTAATGGATTGTCAGGTAATTAATGATTATTTGAGAGCATTTTTTTAAATTATGGCTTTGTTTAGAGAGCATTTATTTTTCATGCTTGCAAGTCTATTGCAATATAACATTAGCTTTATTCCTTCAAAAAAAAAAACATTGGCTTTTATTTTTTGGTCAATGTGCTTAACTTTTCCACAATGAATTGGACAGATGCCAGTGAAGGATGGGTTTGAGGCAACAAGGGAGATAAGAGAGATGGAGAAACACTATGGTCTGCACATTTCTATCATTGCATTATCAGCTGAAATTGACAAACTGACCACAGAGACTGGAATGGATTTCCACATAACCAAACCTATCAAGAAAGAGCATTTACTCAAAGCTATTACATACATAGAAAATAGTGACATAATGTAAGGTTTTTTTTATACTCTAGGATAAAGGAAGCCTTTTAACCATTTTGGTTTTCTTCTTCTTCTTTTTTTTTTAATAAGGAAGGCTCTCCTTTGTAAACCTACAGAATTAGGATGATTTATTACAAAGTTACAATGATGACTTCCAATTCATCAATTATGAATTATAGAAAGAAATTCTACTATTATGATTATCGTTTTCTCTATATATTTTTATGTGAATTATATCTACACATTTTAACAAATACATTGAAAATATTATATTTACACATTATAATTTATCAACTTTGTGCATCATGTTAGTTCTATTAGATGTAAAAAGAGTGTGAGTCTGTGTATATATTACATCTATATATGACTTCTAATTTTCTTTTTAAAAATGATTTAATCCATTAGATATAATGATTTGTAATTGATTGACATTGTAAAAAAAATTATATAACTATGAATGAATATATAAATTATTGTTAAAATTTAATGATATAGAGTTATTGCAGGGACCCAATTAATAATTATTTTGAGGTGTTGGGTTGGAGAGATTTGATGTTTATTAAGTATTAATTATAAAACGAATTATGTGTGCCGTTTAAACACCCAAATGGAGTGTTGCATTGTGGATGTGCATTTTCAAAATTTAATATTAAATGTATGTCAAAATAACACAATCTTAATAAATATATCATGTGTTATATTTCTCATATACAATTAACTAAGGAAAAAACAATGATAGAATCATATCTCATATACGTTAAAATAGGTCATATAAATACGTTATAAGTCATAAAATTAAAAAATATATCGTGAACGATTAATCAAGGAAAGTTCCCCTCAAAAAAAATTAATCAAGGAAAGTTACACGACATTAACTAATTAAGAGCAATGATTTTTTTGAGGAATTAAGAACAGTGATATATCTGATTACACAGAGAATATTTTTTTTTATATAATTCAAAACACAATAATTTTAAAACTAAAAGGCACGCATTCTTTCAAAAAAATAAAAAAAAACTAATTGGCACACATGAGACAAATTTAATAACTCAGGTTATTTAAAATCCATATTTGGTGATTAGTCCCATGTGTTTTTCGGTACAAATCTTAGAATCACAATATGATGGATTTATCTCTATTTTCTTTTGTTAGCTTAACTATTTTCGTATTAGTGTCTTAAAAAAAAGAACATTGAGGGACTCTCAATACAATGAGTTATCACAATAGTCTCTCGTTGTATTAAAATTCTAAAATAGTTCATGACTATACACTATGTTAGTCAAAATGATCTCTAACGTAGCAATGTTCCGTTAATATTATCATATACACTACGTTAGTCAAAATAATCTCTAACGTTACAATGTTCCGTTAATATTGTCATGTCAGTCCTTTAATATACTTATTGCCATCTAAGCCACTATAAATATTTATTGTCATATCAATTCCTATAAAAATATATTTACTATCAGCATATCAATTCCTATAAAAATATATTTACTATCAGCATTGAGGGACTAATTTGAAATGATTTTTTGTAAACATGTATAAATTATTACAACAATCTCACCAACAAAAAGTTGAAACTTTTTAGCTAAAGATAAATTAAATATGAATTGTTAAGCTGCAAATGCTTAAAATTCATATTTTATTTTTTTTGAACAAGCTTAAAATTCATATTTAATTTAATTCATCACTTGTTAAAAACATCTAAAATTTTGGGAGATTTATGTAATGTCATAAACAAGACTGCAAAAAATCATTCAAAGATTAGAATGTCACACAAGAGTTGGCACAAAAGAAAAAAATCAAAAATGCTAACGGAAAACATTTGAAAAACTATTGTGTATAAGGTAAGATAAGATTACCATGCACTTTAACCCATATGAATAGCTCCACTGTCCAACAAATGCATCAATCTCAAACTCAAAGTAACTTGCTGAATACAGTGACAAGTAGAAAATGAATGATTTTATTGCTTCGAAAATATTTTTCTATTGAAACTTAGAATGCTAAAACCAACAAGTCCAACATTTTCAGATTTGAACAATTAGCCATGTACTGAACTGAATACAACACTTTTTTTTTTTATTGTAACTGAGTACAACACTTGTAGTATTCAAAAGGATGATCTGTATATATAATAATATACACAGGTAACAACTAATATTTACCACCACCTATGGCCTTGTGCATTCTACAAAACCATTGCATAAAGACCAATTAATTTTTCAAAATTGGATAAAAGAATGGAAACCAATGTTAGAAGAAACCTATATAACCCATTTTGGGCTTACTATATCCTTTCAAGTTTTCTTCCAAGCCATTCTGATATTCGCTCGACCTTGCGCTGCAACTTACTATTTTTTGTAACTATAGAGAACTTTTCAGCATTTGATAGCATTACCATGATATCATGCTTGACGCCTTCCACGTTCCGATAGTAGTCATTTTTTAACCTTAGCTGAATCAGTCCAGGATAAAATGGAACAGGAAACCTGTAGCACAAATCCAAAGACATGTTATTAGAAGGTTGAAATTTAAACTGTCGCTTTATTGCTGTCATTTCTTTTTGCTTAATTTATTTGTGTACAAGGCCCCGAAAATGACAGATATTGAAAAAACGAAGAAAAAAAATACATGCACATCGGTTCTCTGTTTTTCCAGAGAGAAATATGAATTAGATGAGTTTTGCTAAGTTGCAAACTTGTTTTAGTACCTGTTAGAAAACTCTGTCCTCTCAGCTACTTGGTTCAGTGCCTGGAAATCATACTTCTCCTGGATTAAGAGAGAGAGAGAGAGAGAAAAATAATGAGGTTAACATCTGATTTCCTCTAGCCTCCCAAACTCCAAAAGTCGATTTCAAGATAAATGTCACTATTGTATTCTTGAAATAAAAAATGAATGGCAAACTTTTTCATACACACACACACACACTAAACAAGCCTAATTTAAGGAGGAAAACAAGTAGGTTAGGAGAAATGGAACTTCATGTCTACTCACCCTGTGGTATAATTTAGTGAAATAAGATAGCAGCTTATCTCTGATCTCATGATCAATGTGGGGGTGCTCCCATTGAACCTCAGGATCGTTTAGTTCCCAAGGACTATGAAAATGATGATCTATTGGATCAGTATCGTACTCAATCTTAAACCTATCCCAAGGACTGTCGGGGAATTCATCAGATTTGGCCTTCAATGCAATGATTTGACCATACCACCAACTTCCACCTTTCCCGTCTTCATTCCGCCACCATACTCTACATCTTTCTTCTGGAGACCAATTTCTTTTCATGGCAGCATCATAGAATGTTTTCTCAATAACAAAATCGCAGAAGTTGATCAACTCAGGTAAAATTAATTTGAATGATTTTTGAAACGCACGTGAAGAAGGATCCACAAATTTAAGCCAGAGCTTGCAACAGCTATCCCCAGAACCTGGGAGCTCCGCATACTCAAGCTTTTCAACCTTGCAAATTTCAACAGCCCTTAGTCCTTGAAATAATATCCATGGACCCTGTCCAGTCATCGTACACGATTCTACGTATTCTTCATGACCCTGACAACAAAAAATGCTAAAGAATATAAACCAAGAAACATATTGCAGAAACTTGCATTCCAAAACAAAGTAGATAGTATGATTTATAAGGAAAAAAAATCATAACGTAAACTACCTGTCTCAAGTATACAACTTTATCCCCAAGTTGAGGAATATAACGGTAACCCTCCTCGTGCTCTTCTGACAGCATTAGCCATGACAGCTTTTTGGCATGGTGATTTGGCATACTTCGAGTTAAAGTGCCAGGATCACTGGCAATATATTCATCAGACCTGTTTCTAGCAGACCTTGTGCTTTGGTGAAGTTCATCAGACACTTTGATAGAAGAATCTTCCCAACTGGATGTGCCCCTTGAACTTTGGCCCCCTCGAATTATAATCCTTGTGTTCAAAGCATTTGGTTCCTCAGAAGTTGTTTTCATCCTAATTGAACGTGGTCGACGAATAGGATCGCTGACAACATTAGATAAATCAACTCCTGAGTCGCGCTGATTTGGTTCCCTTTTATGTGATTTATTTCTTTCATTGACATGATTATAACTTCTCTGGTCAAAATATGAATTCAGTAGCTGCGGGGAACTTGTACTAGTGCCATCTCCCCCTTCTAGTGCTTGAGTTAATCGATCAGGCCATGTAAAACCGGGATTTCCAGATATTACATCACTTCTAGCACCAATTGAATCTGCCTTGGGAATTCCAACTTTCAGTTTGGAGGGATTTGCAATGTCTTCTGGAGGCTGCTTCTTTTTGATAATTATTTTCGTTGGTTTAAAGGGTGCTTTCATTTTGTGGTCTTGAGTGTGGCTTGAGTGAACAACTTCATTGTTTTCCAGTGAGCCCTCCGTGCATTTATCAGATCTAGATCGGCCTTTATCACCAACATTCAACCTATCATAACCAGATGCTATGGGGCCATCAGCAATTTGTTGATGGTTGTCCATCCCCCAAGATTCAAGCGATGAAAATATAGCTGTATTATCAAAATCAGATAGCTCTATATTAACCATGCTACTGTCAGCCTCTAGCTTGTTGGTCATATGTTCTGATTTCCTGCAAAACATGGTAGAAAAAACATTTGACTTTGAGTTTGAAGAAGTTACCAAATAACTAAAATGACGCAGTGTCATAAATATATTTTTAACACTTTTATCAGGCTTTGCATACCCAATGGCATTGAATTCAGGATGGCCATTAACTTCAGTATCAGGCAGCAAAGCATCCCCTGATCTTGAAAGTTCATACGTGTGTCTTCTCTGATCTGTGCGCCCCTCATGACATACGGATGTATCCAGATAACTTATAGCATTTTCATTTCTGTTGTGGCATTCCAGAAGGTTAGTATTAGTATCATCTGACATACCATTAGTGTCTGGGCACATAAAACTTTTTTCTGGCGAAGTTTTTTTAACACATTCTAGGGGTTGGGGTATAGAAGACTGACATACGACATCAGCCTGATTCTCACATGCAAATCTTCTGTCCTCTAAAGGCACATTCTTCTTAGAATCACGAAGTGATAACTTTAGAACCAGTCTCGGTCTACTTTCAAGATTTGCCTGATATTCAGAATAGAGAGGTGGCTTGGATGCATCGGCAGACTCTTCCAATAGGGGTTTTTTAAGTTCTTCGCGCTTATTATGGATTTTCCTCTCAGGTTCACTGAAATTTTCTGAATCTTGAAAACTGTCTGATGATTCATCATCAGAATCGTCATCTTCCCCATCAGTTGATGTTTCGCCAATTTGAACGAACATATTACGAGCATTATGCGCAGCAGTTCTCTGAGGTCTCGATGTTTTAGCTTTGGAAGATTTCCTTTTTCTTGATTTTGAGCTTCCTTTGGATTTCTTAATTCTGTTATTTCCAGAAGTATTACCATTACACTCTTCCAAAATCCTTTTCCTAACACGCCTTCCAGAAGATATCATTCCCTCAACCTAAGAAACACTACGATTAGATGAAAAGTTATAATTAAAGATTAAACAAACAAAAATAAATACACTACTTACTCCAGCACCATGGTTTGTCCTTCTTGATCTTCTAAAACCATCCCTATTATTAGAGTCACCTTCGCTGTATTCTAGATCACTAGAGGAGATGGCACTAACAGCCCCTTGCTCGGCTGCACTAGAGTTATCCTCGTTCACATTGTATTCGGAGTCATTATCATCACTTACGTTGTCATGTTCTGGCTCCCAGAAGATGGAAGCATCCAAGAACTCTGGTTGTGGATCAAGCATTCCTTCTAAATCAACCAAAGGTATCTCCTGGAAATCCTGATCAGCACTAAAAACTGGACCAACAGCATATTTTATCGATGAAGGATTCCATTCAATGCCAAGAGCACCGAGACGACGTTGCTGGAATTGACTCTGATAAGGTTCAGGATATGGCATCATATCTGGTAATTAAATTATTTATGATAAGAGACATTTCCATCCAAATAAAGCAGCAAGAAATTAAGAATAATATCCACAACATACTAGCATCACATAGAGGTTCCTGAAGGTGTCTTCGGTTTGGTGGAAGTTGAGTCTCCTACAGCAGTGTAACATCAGTTGAGATTTAGATTGTATGGAAATGCCAATAAAAAAGTAAAAAGAGCACAATGATGATTCCCAACCTGATCAAGAACATTTCCCTGAGCATCCCGAATGAGGGGTCGGTAATCACCAAGGAAAAACTGCCATAAAAATCAAAGAGACAACAGCATAAATTAATTTGTTGTAGATACAACTCTCTCTCACTCTCTCTATATCTATGTGTGTGTGTGTGTGTGTGTGTGTGTGCGTGTGCGCTATTTGACCACCTGATCATATTTTGCATCCTTCTGAGACTCGCCTTGACCTGTACTCAGAAAATATATCTGTCCAACATCATCTGAAAGCACGATTGATGTTCCATCCCTAAAATGAACACAAAAGTATATTTCCAACATTCAATTAAATGTTCAGAACTCTTGATTCATCAAAGATGGAGACTATAAAGCATAAAATCTATGACATGGAACACTCATCGTCGGCAAGGTGAGTGTAAAGCCTACAGAATTTCTTCATCAACACACAAAGCAGCGAATATAATGTGATTATTTTGAACCAATCAATATACACATCAAAGAGGATCTTGACTGAGTAAATATCCAAGTTTATCTCTGAAGAGGGGTGCTAGCAACACACCCTTTCCAACACACACTCTTCTATTGATTGAAATTCAAATGGATTCCACTAAATCATTTAGGCCCCACATGAATTTAGTGGGACCCACATGAATATCAACCAATAAAAAAGTGTGTTGATAGTATAATCTTTCTTAAACAATAGCACTATATCGACCTAGCTCCCATGTTATCAATATTGCAAAATACTCTCTAGAATTGCAAAATGCTATCACGTTCGTCCCTCTATCTGGATCTTTTATTAAATGCATATCTGACATTATTAACTTCGTTTCATATTCATCCCTGACATTACTAACATAATTTAAGGGTTAAATATGTTTTTAACCCATAATTTAATTATAGTCCCTGCAAATGCAAACGGAGGGACAAACCTATATTGCAATATCATATATCATTTTTTAATACTGATAATGTGGGGGACAAGGTTGACATAGTTCTACAATTTCAGGGACTAAATTGGATATTTATTCGAACTCAACTGCACAAAGGTAGCTCACTGTTGGTATGGATCTACACAACTAGACTACTATTCATGACAACAAAGTAAGAATATTTGTTACCCAAACTGATGAACAAGGGACAAGCTACATATTTTATATGACAAGATTCATAATCATCACACATTTATTAAAGAAGAGAGAAGCGACAGTTAAAGGTCTTTCTAAGATGAGAATGAGATATATCAAACATAGTCCATTACAACAGAATTCATAAGTCTTCACATGGTATCAAAGCCAATGCAATTAAGTGGTCAAGAAGTTACTACTTACAACCCTAATTGCAAGTTGAATTTATGCACAAGCTAGAGGGCCCATTCGGTTTAGATTTGTATAAGCATTCATATTATATTAGTGTAGGGATGCACTTTTTCCACATTCAGCTTAATAGTATAACTTTCCAAATTCACTTTTGCACATCTATGGAAGATTGAATGAACCCAATGCGGATCTTATATATGCATCCTTACATTGCGCTTTCAAGGGGTAGGTTTTCTGATTTGAACCCACAAACTTCTAGTAACATGGCAAAGACTTCGAAGTCAAAACATAGTTTGGTACAGTTGTGCTTGGATAGTAAAGTACGATTACTTTTGAAATATAATTATAGGCAATAGGCATATAATTTAAAATTACTCCCTCCGGCTTACATTATGTGTCGTTTCACACCTCTAAAGAAATGATTAGATGTAGTAGTTTCCACGATGAAATAATTTTTCTTGGCTAAAAAGCCTAATTAATATATTAGTGAGTGGAGCAGTTAGTTAGAGAGACAAATTAATGTATGGGTGGTTGAAATGGGTACTGTTGGAAAAAGTAATTGATACTTTCATCATACTCTAAAGTGACAAGTACTTTGAGACAAACAAATATTCTAAAGAGGACACTTAATAAGAGATGGAGGGAGTATGTGAATCTACAAGAAAGTAAACTTAGCCCCACAAAGATAGGAACGCTATGATGGATGAATGGTAATATGAGATGAGACAAGATAGGATTAGAAGTACAAGGATTATAAGAAAATTGGGGCAGCCTGTCATTATCGAAAAAATGCTAGAATTTTGACTTAGGGTTAGGACATGCACTAAGGAAACCTGTATAAGCGCCAGTAATGATGCTTGATTAAATGGAGGATGGTCCAATAGTTAGAGCTAGAGGAGTAACAAGGAAAAACATGTCAAACCATCAACAAAGATGTGGTAAATGGTCTATCTTTGGACCTAATAGATTGGTTGATCCATGCATATGCCCCCTTTACCTACCTAGTGGGAAAGACATGGCTGCTGTTAACATCTAGAATCAATTCTATTAACCTAAAAAGAAGAACAAAGTAACCAAACATGCTGGTTACTACTGATCATCATTCCATTGCCACAAACACATGTCTAGTAGGCATTTGACCAAACAGCTCGAAGTGGGCTCATGAATTGCATACACGAAGCTCAAAAACTTCTTGCATGAAGGACAGTCTTAGATTGAAAAGAAAAAAATATATAAATCTTTGACTAACAAACTAAGCATACTTTCTTGACATGATATCAATCAAAACAATTACATACAACCAATTTAAAGTTATATAATCTCATTGCCAAAGACAAATCCCGCAATATGTGAAAGGAAAATACGGAAGAATTCATTAAGTATTACCAAAGTATGTAACAAATCAATATCTCAGTGCATAAAAAGATAAAGATAAACGCGGAAATCATTAAATGTATATTGTATAATAATAGGCAACTGAAATTTTCTATTAGTAACAACTATTATAAAACCACTTACGGAGAAAACTTCCCATCAACCAATCTAATGCGTCCAATTTCGTATGTTCGAATAGGTATGCCCTCCCATATCTAGAAAAGGAACGTACCAAAAAGCATAAATTAGAAAATGTTTTACAACGAACATTATAATGTTTTACATAAAACACCCAAAAAACAAATAATGTTTTACAAAGAACATGCTAACATAAACCTAGAAAAAGAATATGCCAAAACGCATCAACTGATTTATGTTTTACGAAGAAATTATTAGTACATGTTATTCAGGATCTAAAGACATGCAAGAAGAGAAGCTTACATCCCACACAATGGTTCGACCATCATACCCAGCACTCATAGCTATCCGAGGGTTGAAAGGATGAACATCCAAAACATAAGACTGCCAACCAATAAAAACTCAGCATTCAGTAACATCACAATAGAATGATGAGTATCCCAATTACGACAGAAAATGAGAAGAGGCTTAAATTTAATCCAACCAGAAAAGTACGAGTGTATGACCATATTTCAATTTTATGTTGGTCCAGCAAAAACAATAAAATATTCAGTAATAGTATGTTTACTAATGGAGCAAATTAGCAGAGCATGATAAGGTGTTTGTCTAAGATTTCTATAAGGAAAGTAGACTTGGGAATATGACATTCTCATGTTCGGTACAGAGTTTACAATTATTAGCAAATATTATTTATTCTTGGGATTAAAATTTATACATAATTACTCTATCTTACCCTCCCATAATAGAGGGTTTCTTCCCATAGAAATCAAAATAACTTGCAATAACTCCCCATTTATCTCCATTTTATTTTTTATTTCTAAACTAAACAAATTTTAAAATGATTCCTAGGAATATCAAATGCAATTGTGATTTGTTCCCGAAAATAATACTACCCTATACTCCCTCCGATGCCAATTATAAGCAAATTTTACTTGTTAGGTTCATTCAATTAATGATGTATGTGGTTCATAATATGGACCACATACATCATTAATTGAATGAACCTAAGAAGTCAAATTTGTTTATAATTGGCAACAGAGGGAGTGTATATTTATGGGGATTGCTAACTTACTCCCACCCAAAATCATGAAGAAGTAAGTTAGCAAGCACACTCTCACTTTTTTTTTACAAAAAACCAATTCTATCTCTCCAAAAGTAAAAAAACACAGTAATAGATTTTAATTAAAGACAAAAGGTAAAAATATTAATTGAATTTTCTTTAGGAAAAAAATATGCATTTACTTTGTATGGTTCTTAACTTAAAATAAACTTTTTGTGGTTATAACAAACTTTGAGAAAATTATGGATTTGAAGAAATCATGGTTAGTTAATTAAAGAACCATACGAAAGACATTTACGGGAATGCACCTTAATTTTGTCCTTTTCTTTAATAAAAATATATGTCGGGCAATCCCAAAAAGCCCACAGCACACATAAGGTCGGACATGGGCACTATTTTGAGAACCCATATTTAACCTGGGTTATTAGCCTGGTCCGATAAAACCCAACCATTTCGGGCTGGCCTGAAGCCAGCCAGTCGGGTGGCCCATTTTACCACCTCTAGGAAGGACACAGAGAAGGGGGGGAAGTAAGAGAGGACAGGGCTTACAGATTCAGTATGGCCGGTCAAAGAGTGCACTAAGCTGCCATCAACTGCATTCCAAACACATATTCTGCAATCTTTGAGATGAAAAGACAAGTCCTCAGCTAAAGCAAACCTCCACTATGAAATAACTTAAATTATCTATAGAAATTATGGAAAGGTGCTGCTAAGTTGCAAATGAATGCAAAATCAAACAACTAAAGATGTATCATCATGACAATTATAAGAACATAATGATGATGAATTATTGTAATGTACAACGTCAATTGCATACTAAAACAAGGACCCATGAAGCAATACAATGTGTTGCCATATAAGCAACAGCATCAACCAGTGCTACAAATTTACCAAAATATATATTACATGGCAGTGCTACTTGACAGCTTTAGTCTACGGAAAAATTGATTTTCAAACAGTGTACTTAAACAACCTTGATCCATGAACTAATTAATTCTATAGTATGTTTTTCTAGAAATGGAAGTGATAATAATCGACATATCGAGGACAAATCTGTAACAAAAATGGGTAGATGTTCTCAAAGAATGTGAAAAAATAAAAATCAGATTGTAATAATCACAGTAGAAGTTCAACTTGACTTTAGATATAAGGTGTCATCAATTTGACAATCTGAGTAATACAAAAAAATACGATCTAATATAGTGGTATAAATTCATACAGACGCAACATGCCTCTTTCCACTGATAGGATTGACTGTTTGGATCAAATAACATCACAATGCCCCATTATATCTATTAATTTGAACAAGAACATTACCCATAATAGCTGCCAGTACAAAGCGGTTGTCTAGACTCCACACTATCATATTGACGCCGCGAGGAGTAGGTAGCAATCTCTTCCTTGGACCCCCTCTTGGAGGTTGAGGAGGCAGGGGTGGTGGTGGCACTTTTAGATGATATGCACGAATCCAACGTCCTACTTTTCCCTGGAATGGCATGGGGGCATGTCACTAAGATGCCCAAGGATTTGTGGAAAAGATATAATGGAGAAAAATGTCTTCAAGGACAAAATAGACCATAGTTCAATGGTCAAATAATACTATAAAGGAGCTCACATGAGATCTACGAGATCTTGGAACCCAAATAATTGCACTTCCATCGCGAGAGCAGGTAACTATGTTATCATGAGAATACCTGAAAATACACAATGTCAGCATGCTTCCATGAGGTGCTAGTTTAGTGATAAGAGCTTGGTCTTGTAAGCTCAAGGGACAGAGTGTAAATGCCCTCAGGGACAGTTGTAAAATGGTCATAAATGCCTCTTCAATTAATTATGATTTTCCCATTCCCCAATTTTTATTTTAAAAAAAAAAAAGGACACAATATCAGCATGCAAAGTGATTAGGAAATTAAATGAACCCCTAACAAGTTTGTTAAAAACATAATAACTAAAGGAAATGATCATTAAGATAGGTATTGACCGGAAATTTCTGAACTTCTGTGTATTTTCTTCTTTCCAAGAGTCAGATGTCATAACTTTCGAAGACACGGCACAACCACTACAAATAGAGGTACCAATGCGAAGACAATGAGAATCATTACAAAAGAAAAAATAAAACAAAATGAGAAAAGATATAACAGCAATGACTAACCTGAATTGTACATAATTAACATCATTCTCATGACCAGATAATAAATCCATCTCATGAATTGGTGGTTGCTCTGAGTTGTCAGTGTTGGGCTTACAAGCACTCCATACCTGTAAAATAGCAGTATTTTTCTCAAATCTTAATAGATGTGATATTTGAACAAGAAAAGACCAATTATATTATTGGAATAGGAAATATCTGAAGAGTGCATCAGCAAGCATACCCTGGCAAAAGTATCGGAGCTACCAGTAACAAAAACAGTTCCATTTGCATTAAATGCACAACAAAGTATTTGAAGGCCTCGTTGAGCATTACTTGAAGATGGTAGATTAGCTGGTGGAGCATTTCCCTTCCCTGCAAAAAATTTATAATTCCTCAAGCAATCCTATAATGAATCAGATTAACCTAATATCACAAAAAGATGGCAGTGAACAGGTCAAACTATTGATCTAGAAGGCTTAAGCAACTTGCATGTCCACACTAGAAAAAAATTTGGTTTGAACCAAACATGGTAACTCCATTCATGGTTCTAAAATGTAATATTCATTTAAACTAATATGTTTCAAAGTAAAATGATCTTTTATACTGTCTTTAGATTTTAATAGAATCTAATCTATTTAATCCAACTAAAAACCGAAAATATTGTAAACTAAAACAAATTTAGTATGGAAATCATGCCAAACTCAAACCAATTCCAGTCCTTATCTATTGCCAAAGTTTTTTTTAAAAAAAAACCTGGTATCTGGCCCAAGGACCGACAAATCCGAGGGGTCCAATCCCACCGTCCACTTGAAGGCGGGGGCAGGGGGGAGGGGATTTAAAGCCAGAGATGGACTAGCCCGCCGAAATTGGCACCGAGGGGAATCAAACCTGAGACCTTGGGAGGAGCACGCTCCAAGGTCCCAAGCCAATGCCACTAAGCCAACTAAAGTGGGTTTTGGTCTATTGACAAAGTTAGAATCGATAATCTGACCGTTAATAGCATCTGAAGGTCGCGGTACGTATATGCATGGATTTTGTGAACTTCTTGCATCCCATATTCTACATGTTCCGTCATCCGATGCCCTATATATCACATAAGTCATAAAAGTCAAGTAACAGAATAAGAACTGATATTATTGCGGACTATGAGGACTAGAATGCAAATTACACAACACACATGTACCCAGGGGATCGATTTTAAAACCAGTTTAAAATTTTATAAGATGATTTTACGCAGAATGTTAGATTGCAAGTTTCTATAATACATATAGATCGTATCTATAAGATTTAGATTAGTAAAAATTATTCAGCACTTCCTATATATGCATAAAAAAATCAATATGATATACACATTTAAAATATATGAAAATAAGAACCAATTGTTTTTAATTATATCATTGTTCAAGATTTGACACACAGCCATGGTTTACAGGGGATCGATAAAAATCACTAAGTTATTGAATGGTGTAAGTGTAACAGAGATAAGTATTATAGTGGTGTATGTTGACCCCTCCTTTATTACCAAGAAATTAAGATTCTTTCGAGACAGAATACACTTGGTAGATTGAGAAATACCCCGCAAGAGAGAGAGGGGGGGCAGGTCAAACTCTTTATCTAGAAGGTTTATGCGACTTGTTCACTGCCATCCTTTTGTTGAGTAAATTGCTCTCACCTTCCTTGCAATTTGTTCAAATTATAGGAATTTAGGCATGGAAAGAAAGAAAGGAAAAAAGTCAAAATAGAGAATGGAGAATCTTAGGATCTGGATTGGATTGGACTTAATTCAACCCTTGGTAAGGCAAGGGATTCCTCGTTACTTTCCACTTATATAAACACATTTTCAAGCCATATCTCACCCAACATGGGACTCTCAACACATCCACCTAACCCCAGAACTGGAGATCTAGTGCTTGAACCCAGTGGCCCGTTAGCAAGTGGGCCAACAAATCGTATATAGCTCTGATACCATCTTAGAATTTGGGTGGTGACTAATTCAATCCTACCAGTCGCAGCAGAAAGAAGAAGGAAACAGAAAAAGCAATCGCGGAAATTTAGGGTTCGCGTAGAAGGAGGTAAGAGAAGAAGGGAGTGTTTTGCATGCGAAATGTCAAGATTACCCCTTTAAAGTCTCAATTTTTAACGGCATATTATGGTAATCTGTGGAATTTACTGCCGCCTGCTCCGCAGCACATATTTTGCAAACTCTGCTGCGTCCGCACCAGCCGGCACCGTTGCGGTCAGCAGCCGATTCGCTCCAGCACAATAGGCTACTGTTGACTACCTAGACGGGTACAGGTATTGAAGTTGCTATCCATGTGGGTACAGGTATTTTTCCGAAATGCGGTTATGTCAATGGGTAATTTGATCCACTTTTGACCCCACTTAGTGGGAAAAGATTTGGTTGTTGATGTTGCGGGTATGCAAATGGGTACTATAGTATCCTACCCAGACTCTACCCATTGCCATCCCTACATAAATGACAGAAGATCCATAGCCGGATACTGGACTTTTCTTTGAGGAAACTTGGTAACTTGGATGAGCAAAAAACAGAATGTTTTTGCAAGATCAAGTGCAGAACTCAGGGAGGGATATAGTATTAAGAATTTGCAAACTCCTGAAGCAGATAATAATTTTGGTTGACCTAAAAATCGAGTGGGGTAGACCTATGAGGCTATACCGCAACAATAAACATTGCACATAATTCAATGGAACATGATAGGATTAAGCATGTTGAGGTAGGTAAACACTATATCAAGAAAAAGTTAGAGGATGGTGGGATAATTTGCACACCATATGTATCCGCAGGAAATCAGCTAGCTGATGTTCTAACAGGAGATTGGATTATCTGTATATTTTGTATTTGTGAAAAGAGATCACTGACCCTTAATTATAGGTGCAATAATTAGCATTAGTTTGTATTTCCTTTTTCAGATTACCTTGTATTCTATTTCAGAACATCTGCTCTTCTATCAAATATATCAAAATAACCTGATAATGACAAGTAAATAACTGGAGGGTCAAGTTCATGACTTCATGGCCAACAAGGGTGCAAGTATTTGTTTTTGCAGCTACACAGATTCCATCATGGCATATCAACAGTCAGGACGGATTCAGTTTATTGGAGCTGTATTAAGGGGTCGATCTCTCCATTACGTTTATTTCGATTAGAACTACTTACTATGTTTTTTAATTTAATTGTAGGACAAAATAAGGATTGCAGTGAATAGTTAATTTGTAAATTAAAATCTTTATAAAATCTGTATCCAAATTCAAATAAAATATGGTATATAGTAGGAATCTCGCACAACATTATTGTACTCTTCTTTTTATTATCATTGCAACTACTATGTTACCCGCGAATCTCGCACAACATTAGTGTACTCTTCTTTTTATTACAACAAATCTAACCACTTCTACTCTATTTAATAATGTCATTCCTAAAATATTCTTCAATTGATATAAGTTCTATTTTTTAATGACTCGCTCTTGTATTTACATGAAACGACTTCCTATGAATGGTACTTTTGAGAACGCACTTGTTTTTTTTATAAGATCAAAAAAATAAATTACACTTATAAGATAGAGTAAGCCAATACTCCTATAATTACGGAATATGTTTGTCACACAACTGGTAAGGGGAAAAAACACCTAAACTCTAACTGTAAGCCACTGGATTAGTGCAAAGTGATCCAACAGCAAGCAAAAGAGCATTTAAATTCATCGAATGAGCATTTGCTACATTATTGAAGTTTAGTCTTACATGTACGCACAAAGAAAAAAAAAGTTTGCAAGTAAAAATTTAAGCTATGGTGCGACACCTGACGCTTGCAAAATATTTAGGATTCAATTATCCATGCACAAAATATACTAACAATGAGACATTCAAGCTACAAGAATCATACATATAAAGGCAATAATGGGGAACAGTGACTTCTAAAATGAACTTACGATAGCAGATGGTATACAGCATTTGGCCTGGGACTAAACGCAATGGTATTCACAGCTGCATCATGCCCACGCAAAACTGAGATTGGCAACCCATCAGGTAAGCGCCACTGTTGTGAAACAAATATCAATTTAGTCCCTGAAGGTTTACATGATTGAATTGAACATACAGATTAAAAAATACTACTTACAACTCGAATAACAAAATCATTTGAAGCAGATGCCACCAAAACATTGTTTGAGCTTACTGCCAAGTCAGTAATATCCCCCTTTGTTTTATGTAATGACAAGACGTCAGATATTGAAAAAAATACAAACATATCAAATTTAGTTCCATAATCCATACTCTTGACTCACTCGATGTCCGCGACAGCTAGCCAAACAAAACGCAGTTTCCATAGACCAAATTTTGACAAGACGATCATCTGAACCACTGATAACATACCGCCCTGATCCATCAAATATGGCTGCGAGACACACCATTTTTCAAATATCACCAATTGTAGTTTGGCTATTGAAGTAATTGGTTATATGCGTTTTAGAGGAAATTATCTTCAAATCAGAAGTTAACTTCAGAACAAAACTACAAGAATAGAAAGCAACACTTATAATGCAAAAAGCATTGGAATCAACTTATGTTGATGCCATGTAGCTTTTACATCTAATCAATGGCTTTAATGAAAATAACTGAAAATGAACTCGTATAAACATATGCCCGTTAAGCCACCATGTTAATAGCAAATTTAGCACATGAGTAAGTCATACCACAATAGACAGCCACACGGTGACCCCTTAGCTTTTTAATATTTTGCATCTTTTGCACCATAGTAGACGGTTTGGCAATAGCATAACATGCACTGCGAACAGATGGAGCACGATGGTGCTTTGTAAAACCACCTCCAATTTCCCTTAAACTTAGCCCCTGAACCTGATTAGCCTTCAAGTGTGGCCAGCGCAGGTAAAGTGGAGGGAGCTTCACCTGCGTAGCAGTCATTTTTCTATCGACTGTAAAAACATAAGGATCAAGATAAACAGATATCAATATCACATTATTCCACAAATATGTTTTTAGCTAATGAAAGAGTATACAAAATATAATCACTGTAAAAAGCATATTCTACAGAAGCAAAGTTCATTTTCAGGTGTTCATCATTTATATTCAATTTTCAATTCTTAAAAAAGCAGAAACTGAAACAAGGATTGATATACCCATTTCAGAACTAGTTGTATACAACGAGCCTAACATATTAATACATCCCTTTCCAAATTCATAGAGAACAAGAAAAGAAAATCTTTTATAGATACAAAATATGAATAAATCACAAACTCGCAGCATTTGTATACTAACCTAAGATTGCAAGAGATTATTAAGATGTTGTTAGTGTATCTAAGTTGAAAATTATAGGTCTTAGCTTGAATGATCAAATATAGAAAGAAGATTACTGTAGCACATCACATACCATCAAGAAGCGAAAATGAACCATCTCCGAGTAAAGTGGGAACATCCGCTGCATTAGGACTGTTTACTTTTCCATTCATAGGATGGGTTGTACTCAGCATTAATTGCTTCAGAAGCTTTACCAGGTGATCCTTAGCTACATGAGGATACCTTAAGTTACACAAGTGACCAATATTAGTCCCCATGCATGTAATATGAATAAGTAGCCATCACTGGCTCGAGAGAAAAGTTTTTGAAACCAAATAACATATATTTGGATTAAAATACGAAGCATCCCCCATTTCCATGTAATATAATCGCCAAATGAAGATACCTTTACCAGTAGGCAGTAGCAATCATACTCATCCATTATAAGTTTTATTGAACTTGGGTTAGGCCTAACACAACCCTAAAAAAACGGCTTCTAAGGTGAAGATTTCCCCCGCTTGTAAATTTATGTTCGGGCCTTATCTCATACAATGTGGGACTCTTAGCACACACCCCTCACGCCCAGAACTAGACATAGAACTAGACACTGTAGCGTGAACTGAGTGGTCCGATAATGATGACCTGATAACAGGTGGTCCAACGAATCTTGGATAGGCTTTAATACCATCTTAGAAATTGGATTGAGTCTAATTTAACCCTTACAAAACCGGTTGGTAAGGTGAGGACGGCCACTACTTATAAACATATGTTCATGTCATATTTCATTCAATGTAGGACTCTTGACATACACTCCTCACGCCCAAGACTGGACATTTGGAGCGTGACCCGATAGCGTTGACCTGATAGCAGGTGGTCCAACTGATCATAAATATACTCTGATACCATCTTAGAATTTGGGTTGGGCCTAATTCAACCCTTACAAAACCAGCATGTAAGATGAGGACCCACACTTATAAACACATTGGATGAGATATGGGAACATATGTTTATAAGTGAGGATAGTTCTCACCTTGCAAACCGGTTTTGTAAGGGTTAGGTTAGGCCCAACCCAATTTCTATGCATTTTTTTCCCTTTTCTTAACTGAAAAAGCTAAAAACATTTCCAATACTGCACTCCAAGTAAATAAATAAAAACCGCCACTAAATGTTTAATAAAAAACAAGAAACTTTCAAGCGTAATGGCATTGACTAAAGCTACCCTCTTTCAAATATTAGTTCAGTCCCTCGTAGACACTTAAAGGTCGAGCTTGTTGATAGTCCATCTGATTAAGAGTAGAAGAACCACTCATAGATGATTAAACAACAAAGAACAACTACATGTACCTATATATGTTGACATTCAACAACCTGACCAGTAAAACTTGAACAAAGCATGTTTGAGAGATAGCAGGTGAGGAAATTGCTAAAATAGTGGATGTTGGTTGGAGCTCTATTAAACAGCCTACATAATGAACCAAATGGAAAGGAAAAAGAAGTTTTCAGGCTGATTCAGTATGTATTTCTGCTTGCATTTAACAAGAATGGTTCACAAACATGCTAAATAGCCACTATTTTCAAAACTACAGTGAACATCTGAAATTGAACACCAAATTGCTTACAGTATTGTGCCCTCAGCAACAACAACAAAAAAAAAAAAAACATATTTTGAATGGCTGTACCTAAAACTCTAACCTTATTTACAATAATAAAATGGCAACAAAAATACCTGTCCATTAAATTGTTGTAATGTAAAGGTAAAGAGATGCCGTCATCATCGCCAGCATCATCTTCACTGGGCTCGCCACTTCTTGAAAACCAAGCATGATATCTTCTAGGTAGAAGCCGATGCTCTAAAAGTTCACTCCTGAGCTGAACAAAAGAATCCTGGCATGGCCCGGTAGACAAAAAATGCATAATTAAAAAGTAAACTTCCTTGAGGTCTATATCCACATCAGTCTTGACAGCCACCATATCCTTGAGGGACCGGGCCATCTCATCCTCCTGATTCGGAACACTCAAAGGCACACCATTCATCGAAGATGCAACACCAGTACAAGGCTTGCACTTCTTCGAATCCATGTTCGAAAAACACCCTACAACAAACCAACAAACTAAAACTACAGCACACAAACAAAAACAAAAACAAAAACAAAACTATTTACTGCACCACAAATTCAAAAAGACAAAAGCAACCCCTTAAAAACAGCCCCCGATACAACTCCTTTCCAAGTATATCTAAATCATATCCTTCATCATTATCATCATATCATATAACACAATTTGCAAAACTACTTATAGATTTCGCAATTAAGATCCATATTCAGTTCTAATTGCACCAAATTCAAAACATGTTCCCTTCTTTTTGTTCTTTTAAAAAACAATCTCAGTATCCAGCCCAAGGACCGACTAATCCGAGGGACAGATCCCATCGTCCACTTGCAGGGGCTCAATTAAAGCCAGAGCAAAGCTCTGTGTGGACTGCCCCAACACAGGAATCGTTGGCATGGATTCAAACCTGAGAATCTATGGCTTCTAGGTCTTAAGCCTTCACCATCAGAACTTACTAAAAAACAATAAATTAAACTAAAACAGAACTAGTCAGTTGTCACTTCCAAACGAAATTAAAACATAAAGTAAAAACCAATATCTATCTATAACAGAAATCAAGCTAACAACTTTCCAGCAGAATTAAACAAGTAAATGAAAATAACAACAGAAAACACAGAAAGGGGCAAAAGGGTCATTAGAAAAATACCTGAGAAAAGAATTGAGTTGAAGATAGTGAAGCAGCAACTACAATGATAGGTCTAACAGCAAAGAAACCAATTTCCATTCGAAATGAAACATTAATAGGGAACAATGCAATGAATCAAAAAAACCAAAATTGGTAATTAGGGTTTGAAATAGAATCCAATTATGAATTTAATTTTCAAAGAAAATATCTTTAACTGGGTCAAAATTAAGTGCGTTCTTATCACTAATTAAATTGGGTTTCTAGATTATATAGAAAAATAAAATTAAAAAAATTCCTTTTTTGGAAAAGGGGTTTTGATTCTGAACAACGGTGGAATGTTAACGGCGTTTGGTTGGTTTTCACGACGGAGCTATGGATGAAATTTGGAATGGATTTAATTTTTGGGTTTATATATAAATTTATTTATTGCAATTAATTCTGAAATTTTTTCAACTATATGGTAAAAATATAAAATCGATTATTTAGCATATGAAGCAAAATTCTTTCAAAAAAAAAAAACATATGAAGCAAAATTTAGATGGAAAAGACAAATGTGCCACTAAAATGGTTTGTAATTCACTTTGGGATATAAATTTTTGTAGGTAAATCCATGTAATTTGTCCCTTAATTTAATTTTAAGTAACAGTTTTGTTAATTAACTTTTTAATCTAATATTTTATGTTATAAAATATCAATATCGTATTTTTTTTTATGAAATTTTTCACTGAAATATGAGTTTTTAGGTTTGTATCATGAGAATTTTGGATTGTTTACGAGTTTTTGATTTTTTTTTATGCAAAAGATTAACAATGTTGATATTTTATAACATAAATAATTAAATAAAAAAATGACAAAAGTGTTATCTAAAATTAAGTCAAAAGACGAATCGTATAATTTTGCTAATTTTATATTGTTACTTTTTTTTAACAATAAAAATTTAAATAACAAAGAGACACCTCACGAATCGTACTTTTAAATGTTTTGTCAGTGCTATAAGCATGCTTTTTTTAACATTATTAGAAACTTTTTTTATTGGATAAAATAAATATGAGTAAAACACTAAAATGGATCTCATTTAAATAAGGGAAATGTTAACAAGTGCCCTCGTGACACTCTTTAAGACCTTTATATGGTAAAAAAAATTGAAAATTTATGTAATCAATGCATCGGAAATTGAAATATTTAACTTTTTTATGGAATAATTTCTTCTTTTAGAATCATTAAAGAGTTGTGGATTTCATTCAATAAAGTAAATGTTAGAGAATATATTGAAAAGATAGTGTTTCTAAGACTCCTCTCATACTCTCTCGCCTTACAAGTATTTATTTTCATTTTCGATATTTGAGGTTTTATTCAGTACTGCAATATATATATTTATAAATAGTGAAAAAATAGAGAATTCAAGTTCAATTAGGAAACGTTAAAAACGTTTAAGTAGGGAAAAAGAAAGAGAAATGATATTTGGACAACCATTTTGTGACAATTTTTTTTCTAATACTCATATTATGTTTTGGGTCATGTTAACTAGTGCCCCCAGACACTAGTTAAGAAAGCTAAAAATATAAATTATTCATTAAAAACAACAACTTTTTAACTTTCATAAAGTGGAACATTCCACTGTTTATCATTTCTGAATGCAACATTTCTATATTAATCTCCTTAACCACTGTCCTGGGACACTAGTTAACATTTCTCTTATGTTTTTATTTTTTCTCTCTATTGTTTTGGTTTTCGTGTCAATATCTACTTTTCTTTATAAATTTTCAGTTGTCCAAAACGTGTCACTCAGATAGTTGTTCAAATAACACATCTCAAAAAGAAAATGTATGTTCAATTGATTAAAATATATCTAAAATTACAATATTAACTACATCTTTGGCTAAAAAAGTTGTATAAAAGACTTAACAGCTTTTATATATACTAGCGAAAAGACGGGCACTCACATTGCATTATTATTTGAAAATTATGAATAATATTTTTTATGAAATTTTGATTTTTGATTAAAACTAAAAATATAAATTTGAATATCATATCTTTTGTCAAGGTAATGTTCGACATTTTATGATAATAATTTTGTTAGAAAATAATATGTTCATTAGAATAAAATAAGTGAAATTTTTTTGAGGGGATATAATAACTGATATATTTTGATAGTTTAAATTAAAAGATATTAATAAATTTATGTATAGATTTTTTTTTTTATGATGATAATAATAATAATAATAAATTGATTTCCAAAGTTATGAATTTCGGCATAAGAGTCAAAGAAATATTTTATTTGATATACAATGTTAGTTAAAAAGATGACATAATGTAGAGTCAAAGTTTAAAAATATTTTCTTTTTATATAAGATTTCACATATATTACTAGTTTTAGTGAGTATACACATAATTTATATTTTAATTACTACTAAGAAAGGGGTTTTGAATTTGTACATTTTAGAATTACCAGAGTCAAGGTAATGTTTGATATTTTATAATAATAATTTTGTTAGAAAATGATATATTGATTAAAATTACGTAGGAAGTAAAATCTTTTAAAAAAAACGTAGGATGTAAAAAAAAAAATATGTGTATAAATATTTTGTGACAGGATTTAGGAAAATACTTGGGTGTCACTGGCTTTTGGTTTTGGTGTTATTGGTGTCTTTAGTTTGTTTTAGATGAGAAATAATAACTCATGAATGATTAAAATAAATTATTTAGATGAGACTAGATGAGTGGTTAAGAGAATACTCATAAGTTGTCTTTCAAATGGTTGTATCATAAGTTGTTATACATATGATTAAAATAAATTATTTGCGTCAATGCCTACTTTTTTGTATAAATTTATGGCTATATCATAAGTTGTCATACAAATGGTTGCACAAATGAAAATCCTCGTAAAAAAAAGTACTATTGTTTAATGTGACAACAATGATTATTTTATAATTGTGTTTGTCGTGGTTTAGGCTTCATTCTTTGAAATCGCGACACTAAACTTTTGCACTGAGTTGAGTTGACATCTCATAGAATAAAAGTATTGAATAAAAGCATACATTCAAATAATAATATAGAGGAGTGTTGGAGACACTCTCTTTCTAACACTCGATGTCTTGTTGGTCACTTTAAAAATGACTCACATAAATTGGTAAGACACGTAAAAGGGTGAGTGTTATAGAGATTGTTCTTAACATTTCTCACTAATATACGTGTCTACATAGACATCCATTATAATACTAGATATTACTTTTTTTTAGAAAATTGGTATTATCCATCAGCGCAGTATTAAATATTACTTTGACTCTAATTAATTCTAAAAATATAAATCAAAATATATTTCTTTATTAGGGTTTAAAAGATAAACATTTTTGTATTTTTCAATTTTTATTAGTAATATTAAAAACTTTGACATAATAATTCTTATCACAATAATTAATATATTGTATCAAATATTAAGTCAACTCTAATTCTAAAATTCATAAATTCAAATTCCATTTTTTAACAATTATTAATTATAAATAAATATTTTGTTTTCGATATCAATATACATAAAATAGTAAGAAAAAAGATAAAATTAAAATTTATAAAGGTCAGAACAAAAGTTCAAACATTAGTATTGGAGTATCAACACGGTATTATATAAGTGATAGATGTTTTGATCTTTTAATCATTTGATTCAGGTGTTTGATCTATAATTCGTGCATAGAGAAAAACACATTTTAAGAGATGACAACTCTTTAAATGGACCTAACTTAAGAAAGAAAAAAAAACTCTATAAATGGATTTTAGTTACATTGAATGATTAGCATTCAAATATGCGTCTGAGAGATACCTTAGTTTACCTAACAAAAATGCGTAGACCATTAATGACTACATAAATTAAATTAATGCAGTATATAAGACTAAAATTCAACAAGTAATGGATTAATGCAATATGTAATATTTCTGTTCTGGACCGGTCAGAAGGCTAATCATGTGACGACACGTGGACAAAACCCTTCATACCAAAGGGTAGTGTCCCACGTGAGCACACCAACAACGATGTGTACCACCACACTAAATCACGCCCCACACTCTTTGCACCGTACATGTGCCCTCCAACAGCTCCCTGATGAGGCGCCGCATTTCATGGAAGTTGTTAGCGCCTCCTCCTCCTCCTATATAAGGGTGATTCTGCATCACCCTCAAGGTACAATTAATTTCCCACACACTTTTACACATTCAACCTAATTTCCTACACTGACTTGAGTGTTGGAGTGTTAACGTGCTTACAAGCACCCTTCGTACCACCGCGAAGACCGCATCGTCACGGTTGCATCCATATGTCGTTACCAGACATATCAGCTTCATATATTTCAAACACAAGCAATACTTTTTTCTGAAATGTTATTTTTTATAATATATTCTGCGTCAACATATTATTATATTGTGTATCTGTAATCTTAATATTATAAAAAAAACAAAAAAAATCACTTGTTATATACTAGTTATCCAAAAATTGATCCAAAGTATGTCACGTGTGCTTCAGTCATACCAAATCGATTATTTTTAAAATAGACATCCAAACTAAACCGATCCGCGCGTGCTTTTTGTTTTGGACTGAAAGACTTTTTGCCTTAAAACCGACTCAAACCACAGTATGAACACTCGTACTCTACCATTCATTACAAAATGAAATACCACATGATGAACACCTCGGCAGCAAGCAACCGTCCAAATGTGTGTGGAAGCTATAAGAAGGTGCCTACTGGTTCACTTGAAATAAAATAAACATAATGTTCATAGATAACTAATATCTCGCCCCAGAAGGAGACCGAACATGACCAAGAGTGGAAAAAGACACAAACAACCTCATTAACCAACACAACTAGGCAACAAATTGATTAAGAGATAAACATCCCTTCCATTATTTTCTTTATTTACTTTTCAAAAAGAACACTCACGAAGATTAAAGTCGTTTATCATGTGTATGTCTGACTAACATTTTAGGAAATAAAGATTTAGATTTGCATATGCATGGAATGGATTTCAAATTGTTCCCTCATAGGACAATAACCAAATCAAGCAGCAGATCATTGGTGATTTGATCAAGCATCAAACGACTCTTTTTTGATGTACTGACAATCAACAACGTCTCTTTCACACCTCTGTATAAAGGAGTGAAGACTTGAAGAATTGCAAGACTCTCACAACAATTTTACAAGTGCCAAAACTCTACTGAAATTGTTCCACATCAAAGTTCACTTAGAATTTCTTAACAACTTCCATATCTTAGAAATTTTAAAGTCTTAAAGAGTTTGTATCTGATTTGTATTGTGAACACCACTGATTGTATATCAAGTGTTCAACCTCAAATAATTTTCTTTGTAATTCTGTTTGAATAGAAGTCTCTTGCAGTTGTGCTTGAGCATATGAAGTCTCTTGATTGTGTTCTTGAGCATAGGAAATCTCTTGCAATTGTGCTTGAGTAGTTTGAAGTCTCTTGCTATTTTGAGCAGTGAGCATTTGTAAACAGATATTGATTTTAGTGAACTCTCCTTGGAAGTGCAAGGGGGACATGACCACTTCCGGTTTGTGGAAGGAACTTGTATAATTGTTTTGTGTCTTTCTTCTCTCTCTCTCTTGACATATCCGCTGCATTTAAACTCTGAACATCACTTCAGAAGCTGAACTCTATCAGGTTCTGAACAATGACTTCAGTTTTAGGAGAAAAGAAAAAGAAACCACAATTCACCCCCCCTTCTTGTGTTTTTTCACCTTCATACCCAAAAATCATGAAACCCAGATGTGTGAATCAAATTCATAAGAACATCCAAAATCTAAAAGATAGAAGAAAGAAGAACTGAAAATTCAAAAGAAGAAAGAAATAAGCAAGATCAAAAGGAAAAAAAATTGAGAACGATCTGGATCCAAATGAATTTCTTGCTGGATCGAAAACAACATTGTTAAAGATAAAAAAAAACAAAAAAAACAAAGCAACGTCGTTCAATATGAAGTTCCGAACAATTCAGATCCGACCATGTTTCTTGTTGGCGACATTAAGGGCATTATGAGTCATCGTCCGCATATTCCAGTCAAGAGATAAAAAATAAAATAAATTATACAATCAGCGCATCATGTATGCCAAATTACACGATCACATAAGGGTTGTAAAACAAATAATCTTCAAATTACAAGGAGAATATAAATTTTTTATTAATATATATTATCTAATATTAATTTTTATATAAAACTGAGATTTCTCTTCATCCACGAGATCAAATACTACGTTGACTCTGACTAATTCTAAAATGCATAAACAAAATATATTTCTTAGACAAAATTACACTATTAATCATTTAACTTAATTTTAAACAACACTTTAGTCCTTTAACTTTTTTCCCTTCCAAATTAGTCATATATGTTACAAAATGTTAGCATTGTTAACCTAATTACAATTTTCTGCTATGTGCATGCCAACATTATGTATGTGATTAATTACGTAGCTGTAACATCTTCTACTTGCAATCAAACCCCAGTTTATTTATTTTTCTTTACAAAAAACTTCAATTTTTTTAGTCTCCCTTTTATGGGTTTGGAAGAGATTTTAATCCATAAAAAATTAATAGGCATCAAAAGACTACATAAAAAATTAATAGGTGTATTAATACAAAAGATCACACGTTCCAGTCACTATTATAAACAAATAACAACTTTTTAAGTTCACTAAATAAATGATGTGTCTATTATATAATAATAACTAAATACATTATTTATTGAATAAACTTAAAAAATTAAAAAAATGAATTAACTGGTCATAAAATACATGTAAGCGACCTAACTGCCACACAGACATTTTTTTAACAAAACTTTTAAAAAAAGTCAACATTGCTATTGTTTTATAACATAAATGACAAATTTCGGGAAAGAAAGTTAAAGAACTAAATTGTTTTTTTTAGGGAAGAACAAAAGTGTTATAAATAACTACTACTATAATTTTATCTATTTCTTATTAATAATTAAAAGATGGATTTTTATATGTTAAATTTCATCAATAATATTTAGTTTTGACTAAAGTACTAGTAATGTTTTTAAACAAATAAAAATAATCAGACATTTACTTTAGTTAATGTTATCATTTTAATTGATATATTATATTAAATATTAAGTTGACTCTAATTTTAAAATTCAAAGTTCAAATTATATTTTTATTAGTAATTAGTATTTATAGATAAATTTTGTGTATCCAACACCTTTTCAACTTCACAATAATAACATTTTGTTGTACAATAAGTGATTACATTTACAAAGAGGTGTTACATTTACAAAGAGTCACAACAATTAACTAACTGATCACAAATGTACCTGATTAATGTTCATGAACTTATTGGCCAAAAAAATTGCAATTATAAATAAGGGTTCTTTCACCTCCATTCTTTATTACTTTCCATAACTATGTTTATCTCTAGGCTATCAATAAATATAGCTTTTCACTCTAAACACTATCATGAAAAATTACCAAAATACCACTGTGTTTTCCTCTTAGAACCATATCGTAGGTCGAAGGTGACGCAAAGGGATCCTCACGGTGATTCACGACAGTTTGTGGTGGTTGGATCTTATTTGTTGCGGTTGAGGAGAATCCTTCGTCAGAAGGGGAAGGTACTTACAAAGACACTTTAATGCCAAAGTTAGTGACGTTTAAATGAGCTTTGAGGTAATTTAATGTAATGAGAGAATGTACCAGATTTTTGTATGGCATGCCCTATTTATAGGCCCTCGATATGGATATGTCTATTTAACCCTTTCAATGTGAAAACAAGGCGATGGTTGGATGAGATGGATGGTTCAAAGAGGCTCTAAACATAAGATCAAGTGTGATACAACTTTTCATCGGTTCATGTGAGATTTAGCAGCATATACATGTCTTATTGGGCCTTGGCACAAAATAGTAGCCTCGCAAGTCGTTGGCTCGTGACTTATTACGATGACTTTTGAAGTGTTCGGATGTCTGGGTGACCTTTATGCCAGTCATCTTCGTCTGGCGGAAGTGAAGATATTGGTGTAGCTACCTTTGGTCCTCGGATTTTTCGAACATGGCTTCTTGATGCGACCTTTCATTTCACTAGAGATTTGGGTTTTGTGTGTGATTATTGCACTTTCTGGTTAAAGAAATATGTGTACGTTTTCCCACCAATGTGTGTGTGTTACACATAAGTGTGGAAATAAGTCAGGTCGACCTAAATGGGCCTACAACAGACCCATACTAGACCTGATTTTCTATTTTATTTTAAATAGAGAAGACTTAAGGTTTTTTAGAAGTCTATTCAGGTAAACATGTCAATCCATATGACAAGCTCATACCTAAAAAATAATACTATGACAAGCCACATGACATACTTAGACCTTAAAAATTTGGTTAGATCAAACTTAAACTTTGTAAAGTTAAGCTCGACCTAACCTATTTTCACCTATAATTTGCATAAATGTTTATAGTACACGCGAGATGCGGCATCTTCATTTGATTATCCTAATTAATGTTTTAAACACCTCATCATACATGAATGTTTACATTTAATTGATACATATCATTATATTTGAGCTTAACTTATGCAATTGGTACATTATTGATAAAAAAATAAATGATAGAGTATAATGACAATAAATGATTATTCAATTACTCGTTAATATATAAATGTAAGAGAAAAATGTCCAAATTGTATTTATTTAATCTACAAAATTTAAGGTGGTTTTTTTCCTTAAAGTTTTATAATGGAAAAAAAAGGTTTTGAAATGACAATGGTATCTAACAGAATTTGAAATATGATTTAATAAATGTCACACCGCTGTATATTGTTCAGTTCTATACATATTTTTTTAATTGATTGGTAGATTGTAAGTTTATATCATATAAATCATTTATATATAAATTTATACAAATCTAAAATCATTTGATATGTGCTTGGGTTTTGTTAAACATACTATTTTTTTTTGTAGTTCCTCTATTGTTTCTGGTGTGATTATGTAATTGTTTATAGAAACTTGAGTTCTATATTTGCACTCCTTGTGTTGGGTAGGATTTGTCGTTGGACTCTTTATATTCCATTTTTGTCGTTTCACAAAATAAATAAATAATAGTTTATGTGTTTTTATTGAACATTGTTGATCTTGATGAACCTCAAAGTATATCAAATGATTTTAGATTTGTATGCTATAAACTTACAATCTAAAGGTTAAATTAAAAAAAAAATTATCTAGCAAAATTATATTGAACGCTGTAACATTACGCTGGTGTAATTTAATGCCAATACACACCCCCTAAAAAATTTAGTGTATTAGAATGATACACCTTTTTGAATTGGATGTTAAAATAGTTTGAAGTTATGTGGAGTTAGTTATAGTTAAAATTCGTTAGATGTTAGTTAGGTGGTTATAATTAGTTAACCACTATAGTTTTTTTTGTTGTTGAAAAGAGTTAACCACTATAGTTAGGTGGTTATGGTTAGTTAACCACGTTAGTTAATGTCAAAGAAGACTATCTATCAAAATGTTTCTATGTGAACCTTTTTCTCATCCAAAGCCATATGACTCTTGTTTCCGATTCTCCGAACTCTAAATTTCTTAACATTGGACAAAAGGCAGATTTTCCGCTAGTCAATGAACTTAAGTCTCGACACAAGATCGGATGAAACTATCTAGTTTCCATACTGTCAAAAAATAATAATATGCAATGTGATATATGTTACAAGTTACAAGGATTTACAAATTGAACAGAAAAGTAACCAAGTTAACAATCAACTGCCAAACCATCACTAATTCTACGAGAGATGACGAATACAACAAAGGCATCCTTATCTTAGTTCTTTTTTATGTTCTTAACATTAAACGTGTATTTATATCAGCAGGTAGGGAAGGTCACATGAACCCAAAAATAATTTATGAAGAGATTGTTGTGTTTTGTTCCTTCGTTTTAGCCAACTTTGCTTGTACAAGTTTGTCCAGTATGGGAGGCTCCAATGGAATTGGATCAAGACACCGCTCTGCAGTAGCGACAATCACCTGTGCCCAGAGAATATAAAAAACAAATAAGCCATAGGAGATGCATAGAGAAGACAAGGAGAAGCTAGGGCCTAGGGATGAGGCTGCAACAAAAAAATCAGTAAAACTATAACATCAATTTGAAAAATTAAAACCACAGCAACACTGTTTCTCCCAACCTCATCAAGCAAGAAGTCAACTGCAGCTTCATCTTCAACTATTTCCCTTATAGGGGTCCTTAGGAACTGGATATCCAGTTGAATTTGTTGGAATCCACTTCGATTAAAAATTTGGAGACGGGCAAATTCCTGTACACTTTTCAGGCAGAATTTCACTATTGTAGTAACAACAGACTCCTGCAGTTTGTCAGCAAAAATGGTATGATGCCTTGCAACCAATTTTTTATATTTAAATCACGAATATGTTCGTATTCAAATCACCAATATGATGCCACTCAATACCTGTGTATATTCTATTTTTGTGAAAATTTCAACTTTTTGCTTAAACAGTTTTGCTAGATGTGTTTCCAGAAGCTGGCTCCTTGCCCTTTGAGTATTTGACCTACCCAACTTCTCCTCCCGCAAGGGGTTGCTCCTTGATGAAACACTGCTTCCGTTACTATCAGTCCTGCGGTGCTTACGTATACCTTGAGGCAAAATCTGCTTCACTTCATTATGTATAACTTCAAGCTGGAATAGAAAATAAGATATGTCAAAATTTTCCTCCAGTTCACAGCAATTAAATATCATACTATGATCTTCAAGTAAAGATATTCAAGACTTCATGTCCGTGCATTGATTTCAATTTCAAATATGTAACATTAGCAAGACTGATAATTAATGACAGAAAACAGAGTGGTTAATACGAAAACACAGATATACCAACCTCTTGAAGAAAAAAATCAACAAACATGTGCACTTCTCTCGGCTCCTTATGCTGTATAAATAGATAATAATCTTTAGACTGCTCTTTCAAAGATAATCACCAATCCATTTTTAAGAAGAGCATATAACAGGCTGACCTTAACCCAATTCGGTGTTGTAAACCTCTTCTTCAGGATAAGTGAAATCCTCTGGGTTCTCATATTTATGTACTGAAAAGAATCAAACAGTATATGTAAATGATGCTTAAACAGTTGAATGAGATTAAATATCATCCAAAACCAAAGCATTCAAGGAATAACACTACAAAACAAAAAACAGAGAAGTGAAGCTTGCTAGTTCCTTTGGAAATCAAGCTAGACGAGTACCTTAAATGAAGTTACACTTGTGAACATTTCAACTAAATTGTTCTTCCCTACCATCCTTTCACTACCCATTTAATAATGAATTAAACCTTTATTTCCATTTCTATTGATTATGAACTTCGATTACTGGCAAGCACATCTAGTACTATATACAGAGAGTTATCACATGAAATGCAATTCCATTGAAAGCATACCAGGTGCAGGAATTTTTCACCAGCTGACCGGAATTTTCTACAGATTTCTCCGGGAACAAATGCAGGTCTAGATTCATAGCCTCTAACACTACCACTACCACCAGAAAAGGAAGCAGCTATTTCCTGAAGATTACAAGGAAACTTATGAGGAATGCAGTGAGGATATGGAAGGAAAAATAACCACACAAATTTATCCACTTTCAGAAATCAAATCCAAGTCTACAAGTGGATCCTTGCCTCAGTGATTTTTGGGATGACAGTTTGTTCAATAAAAGCCGACAACTGTGCCAGCACTAGGACAAGGCCAGGAAAAGCTTTTTCATCGATAGCTCCTTCTGCCAAACCATGTACTTGAATAGCTGAGGAATTATTTCTTCCTGAAAATAGGAGGAACTGATCTTCAAGTTGCTTAAAAAAAGTTTGAAATCCTTCTTGAACCAAATCAACAAATAACTCTCTTTGTCTAACTAAGATCCCAGAGTCATCATCTAAAATTTTGCGGAAGCCCTGAAGGGAGAGAGATAAAATGTAAATGAAACACAATTAAACAGAAATAACAAAAAGTTTAAACAATAGCATTACATGCATGCACATGCATACATGATTACGCATAAATCAATTAGACTAGTCTGAGCATACAGAGTGCTTACCAGCAAGACGTTCATGCCTCCTTGCAGAACTGCTTTTGTACTGGAATCAAGAACAGCTTCTAGGGAGTACTGCTCTGCTCCATCCTTTTTCAGGACTTGTAAGAAAGAATCTATCAAACAGAAGCTAACTCAGCATTGTTATAATTTATAAATACTACTTTCCACCAGATTTTTCCAAGAGAAATCATGTGATTACGTGTTAAACATCAGTCGAGAACTAGTGACAACATAATCAAGAGCATTTTGTGATTTCGGTCATTTTCAAAAACAAGCAGTCAGCTTGGTGCAAATCAACAAACTCAGTTTTACAGTTTCAGCATTTTGTAATTCTCCTATGGTGTGGTGCAGTAAATATTTCAAACTTAAAGCTAAAAGCAAATATTTGCAGCTTTCTTAATCATAGAACAAACCTGAAATGTCTTGCAGAAGATGAGAAAATGCACTTCTAACATACAACTTGACAACAACATTTGCAGCCTACAAATATTCAGAGGATGAAAATCTATTTTCTAACGACAGGAGGAATTGAAAAACTACAGCTAAGGTCAGAATCAAATTTGAGCCAATGGCATCAATGAATAACCTCAAGAGAATGGTTAGAGAGAGCTGCTTCAGGTAAGACTTCATCTATCAGGAGTACATCATTCCAGACAACTCCTGTAAATATCATTCAAAGATATCATAGTCAAGGCCACAGAAGGAAATTTGATTTAACAACGAAATAATAGTTAGCAAGACCCTTTGATAAATTGTTGCCAAGATGTTTAAAAGGAAGTGTACTGATTAAAATTTTGAAACATTTCAAGAAACACATTCATTAATGGTTGAGTAATTATTTCAATGCATTAAATATTTAAAGAAAAATCCCAGTTTAGCATAAATGGTGCGTATATAACAGCAATAAAAGGGGATAATGATGATATTTTTTTACGGTCCTAATAAATCATCAAAGACACATATTAAACAAACACCACATTGCAATAAAGACATCCAGAAAGACAAGCAAAAACCAAATGAATGCATATAATCAGGAGAACAGGGTGGTGCATTCATGGAAAGTATAGGCCACTTTCAACACATTCGAACTTATAAAAAATTGATTTAGATTTCGTGATATTAAAACAAAAAAAATATTAAATAAAGTCTTAGGCTTTTTCTTAAAAAAAAAATCTACCAAAGTTAAATTGGACTAAAAGTAAGATTATTTTTCATATAAACAAAACTTGCATATCATATAACAGACATAGGATTCAAAGATCACTGTGCCACATCTAGTTAATGTGGAACTAAAATTAAACTAAAAAGCAAACAAGCATATGTCCAGAAATTAGGAAAGTAGCAAAGGTTTACTCCTTACGGAGAACACCGAGTAAATCTTCTGGGTGAATCCGTGTCTTCACGTACTCCTCCGCAGTTGCAAAATTCCTGGCAAACATTGAAAAAGTGAGCATTATATACTTTTTACCAGCAATAGATAAAATGGCTTCCTATGGTAGATAAAAATACTAACTTGGTAACCAAATCTTGAGCAAATTTGACCAACTGCTTTTCTGAATCCGGAAATATCACTAGAAGAGCACGGACTGCCTCCATAAATTCATGAGTTGCTGCCTATAATAGGAAATGGAAGAGAAACAATTTTGATGTATCAGTCTCGTAATATTAGATATCAAATAAAAATTTGTACTAGTGAAAGTGAATTAAGCTACGTGTAAAAAGAAAGGAATTTTTGAATAGAATCAGAATTCAGAATAGTCATCCTATAATTATAAATATTCCTATATCATCCATTTTGTTGTAGATAATTAGACACAATCACATAACTACCATACTCAGTGACACTATCTTTTAAATTTCCTGTTATTAGCCAAGTCAGCAATTTTCAAGTTCATCATATGAACCTCAACAGTTTAAGAACCACAAATCATCTTCTCATAGAGTGGAATGATCTATCTTCTATAAGGACGACCTCCCCTAAGATAGGCATCCAGAATTGTTCAGATCAGAGCCCTATATTACTTCACAGAATCATCACCATCTTGATTGAAATGATGTATGAAGATACGTATTTTAAATGCTGTTTGCTGTCAACATCTTAAAGGGGCAAGGGGGGAGGACATTAAACAAGACATACTGCTGTGCTACTAGTTACCTTGTGAGAAGATGCTGAAGGAGAAAGGTCTCCTGAACCATTGTTTATTTCCTCGGGGCTCAGCTGAATGTCTGTAATGGATTGTTCTAATTTCTCAAGTAATTTTGTCTTCAAATTGTTCACCTGCCAACAAATAGAAAAATTCCTCTCAGGAAAAAAGAAAATAAAAACAGAAAACTTACTATCATATAAACTAAACCAATAACACCAAAAGAAACAATGTTCATTCTCTCTATTAAAAGGAGGGCACACGAAGGACCCAAAACTAACCATACAGAGCAATAAAAAGAAATATTTCACATCATAAGGCTGGCTCTTTAAAATTAAACATTCAGAAAATATTTACTAGCTAGTACAAAATGAAATTCCATAAATAAATAAATAAAAAACAGTACAAACCGGAAAATCCAACTGCTTTAGGAGCACAGCAGCCTCTGCTCTCACTTGTATCGATTCAGAATCTGAGAATAGTTTCCCCTAGTTAGAGAGAAGAAAAAAGTCAGATCACAATACCAATGGTAATAAACTAACTATTTGATTTTAGCATAACATTGATTTTAAGTTGACTGTCATCCTATAAAGCGATGACACCTCTCCAAACTGCTGTGTTGGGTGACATCCCAAACACCCCTTGAACATGCATTGAACAAGTGTCATACACCCCTTAATAATGCCCAATTAAAAAACTAATTTTTTTTTCCAGCTCAGACATAGCTTGCAGACAGACCAAGGGATTGAGCCGACACATACTCTCGGTAGGACACTTCTATCATTAAAGAAATACGGATTTTTTAAAAAAGTCCACTTATATTATATGTAAAAATATTAACAAATTGAGATCAATTAAAACAAATGAAACACAACCTTTATTCATTGAAATGTAAAGTCATAAAATGATCCCTAGTAGTTTTAAGAGACACGGTTCATCTTATTTTGGGATTATTTCTATAAGGGTTACATTATTAAATGAACCTTCTTAGTCTTAGTATTCTTTTTGTATGGGTCATATATATATATAGGGAGCGTATCTAGTGAGAAAGCCTATTCTTATGTGAGACTGAGAGGGTCAATTATCAGCCCTTGGAATAAAATTCATGGTTGAGATTAAATCATCTTACTAAGTGAGTTAAGTGAGTCACATGAAACTCTATCTCCCCTGTTTTCCTCTTACGCACCGTTTTCTCCCTTCACCCTTTGTGAACTGCGGCTCCTTATCTTCTACAATCATGGTTGTCGATGCTACTTCTACTCTTCCTTGAGCATTAAAATCTCAAATCAAAGACCAACAGATTGCTGTAAAAAACATTATGTTTGTGTGTTGGATTGAAATTGATTTTCGTTTGTTTCCCCCCTTCTCCCAATGTGTTGGATTGAATTGAATTACATGAATTGGGATTTTTTTTACATGTTTTGCAGGTATCGATTACAACAGGTAAGTAAATTAGTCAAAAAGAATTTAAAAAAAAATCAATCTTTCCTCATACCTGTAACGTCAATGCAAAGTTGCAATCAAAAGACAAAATATTCACTTATGTGCCACTCAAAAAAAAAAAAAAAATCCCGTATGTAGATGAACATGTAATTGTCAACTATTTCTACTAAAATTATAGATATTATGAAAGACGGTGGCATGGTAGCAGCTGGTGCTTGGTGATTTCCATGGTGATAGTTACTGGTGGAAAGATGAAAAGGCATGAGTGACTGTGGACTTGAACAGTTGTGAGAGGTTGTGTGCAAATAAGTCACATGATTATGTTAATTGAGTGTTTTAATCTCAACCATTAATTTTAATCCAAGGGCTGATAATTGGACCCTCTCACTCTCACGTAACTAGATATGCTCTCTCTCTCTCTCTCTCTCTCTCTATATATATATATATATATATATATATATATTTTTTTTTATTTTTTTTTATTTTTTATTTTTTTTTTTTTCTTTCTGTGTGTATGTCATAGTGCCTTATAATTTAGGCTAGTGTTTTGCAATGTCCACATCAGAGTCAATGAGCTTCGTAATTGTTTATAAGTTTTGCGCATGTTGGGAAAACTGGTTTATAAGGTTTTATAAGTTTTACTATGAATTTGATAGCTAAATAAGATAGCATATGGCTATCCGCCAAGGATCTCATACCATGTCATGAGCTGATATGGCTATTCCACATGCAAAAGAGATAGGATAGAGCAAAATAATAATTTGGAAGCTAAATAATCCATATTTCCCCTGGCTTGAAATGTGACTGATAAACCCATTTCTAAAGAGCACAATAAGATGATAGAAGTATACCTGCAAGTTTTTTATTACATTAGCTATTGCTTCTTCAGATGCTTGCTTACAATCCTTGAATGATGAATCTCCATATGCCTGATAGAGAGGGGATATAACCAAGATATTTCATCTGAGACCTAGATTGATATGTTGCGTGTAAAAGTGATAATCAAAGGATTGAATTAGAAACCATATAAGGAAAAAGAAACCTTAAAAATCGGCATTGCTCCGGTGTAAAACCTGACTGCATCTGCATACGCCTCTGACTTGATGCACTTGCCAAGTCTATCAGGAAGATCATATATAAACTACTCTTCGACAAGGGTGAAAAGTGTGTCAGTAATATCATATCATAGAAACACAACTTGCATTATAAAGATATAGAAAGATTATTCAACACAGAGGCCACATTAAAAGAATAAGTTTTTCATTGTTAGGTCCATTCAGCAAAAACCCAACTTGCATCGCATTTGATATGTGGAAACACGAACATACAATGAACAATGACATGGACAATTGCTTTGATACCTGAACTTTGCGAAGAAGATTACAAGTCCTGTGCAGTTTCTCAATATGCTCCCTTTTGTCAAATAGAGAAGTGTTCACATTGTCACTCCTCGACTGAACAGACATTATCTACATTGCAAGAAAAATGTAAATCCTATCAAATTCAACCCTTATCTTCCTTTTTTCATTTTACTTCTTTTCAATAAAAAAGTGCGTGTGCATAAACACACACACACACAAAGTCAAAATGAAATTGAATTCGATAAATCCAATTCTACGGTTACCTTGTCAAGAAGCTGTTCCATATTAGTCTCCATCCCTGAAATGTTACTTTTCATCCTGTTCAACAAAACCCAAATACAACTGTTCTTTCACAAAACACACTCTAAATAAAAGCAAGAGAAAAAATAGCTATGAAGCACCGACACAGACACCAAACACAACACGAACACGGCAATAATTATTTGAAATGTAATCACATGTGTCAGTGTTAGACACACACCGGACACACCTTCGATAAGAAACGTAGGTGTCTACATACCTCTTTATAGTATCCGTAGCGCTGATGAACTTATTGTAATTCTCATAAACAAGCATTTGCAAGTCAGTATCAAGATTCTTAATTTCAGCTGCCATTTCAACATGTCGTTGAAGTAAACCTTCCAAATTCGATTTATAAACCTTCATAATAATCAATTAATTAATCAATCAATTTAACAAAAAATCAATGAAATGCAATGAAACTAGTGTTACCAGAATGTTCATGTATTGATCGGGATCGAATTCGGAGGAGTTAATGTCATCGAGAGAAGCGTATTTAGGGGAAGTGATCGCGGAGTTGGAGGAATTGGAAGGGTCTGGAGAGTAGAAACTGGAAAGCAGATCGCGCATTCTCTTTGCTTTATCGTCCAACTGTACTTCATCTGATGTACCCATTTTGAACTCTGTTGTTTTGTGTTAAGCGAATTTGATTTGATTTCTCTTGCTATGATCTGTGAAATGATGAATTTGAAGCTAAACTGGTTTTTGAGATTTGGGGAAGACGATGCTTTTTTTTTATTTTTTATTTTTTATGTGAAAATGGACTCGTATTTTAAGTTTGGCCAGTTTTTCCAGTTAGGAATTAATTTCTTTTTCCACCCTAAGCACGTCTCGCGCCCCACTAATTTGATTAAAATATTATTATTCATTTGTTTTAGATTATATAATTTAAGAGAAATGATATTCGTATAATGTACGGCTTTTTTTTCTCATACTCACATTATATTTTTATTCTCTTTCTATTGTTTTTAACCAATGAGAAGAAAAAATAATAATATTGTCCCAAAAATTGTCTCAAAAGGTTGTACAAATATCATTACTTTTGATTTAAATCCTCTAAAAAGTAGAAAATAATAGTTCGAATTGTATATTGAAAGGTGCCAACCCCCAATTGACCAATTTTAAAGACCAGTTGCAATTATATAATTCAAATTCGTAAAATACATGTTTGGAGTATATGATCCAAATTGTATATCACAAAAATACAGTATGTATTTATTAGTTTACGCTTTTTTTGTTTTTTACAAATCGAGATTGCTTCAAACATGTATCAAAATAAATTAAACAAAAGTTTAATGGAAGCATGTGAAACATTATAGATTAAACATAAATTAAAAAAAGTAGCACCAATGTCTAAAGGCTACAACACAAAATCCAAACATAAATTAAAAACATAAATTATCAAAATGTTACAAGACATAAACAACACTACTCGATTGTATGTCCAATCCTACCACCCCTACCTCTGACGACAAATCAAGCCTCCACAAACCTTATCCATGTATGCTCCAAACTTTGCCAGGCTGGACTTCCATGCTTCACTTGGCTATAGTCAATTACCCCACCCCACCCCACCCCCATGTACTCTCGGATGCGACCTAATTGTGTGTCATATCCAACCGTTGCAGGTCCCTCTGATCAGTAGCAGTCTCATCAAGTGACTCATGCTTAGGTGGTTTTAGAGTCTTTACCTCCCATGGAGGTACGACGTATAGATGTGAAATTTAAAAATACAAACTCATGTATCAATAAACTCATCCAATCACGACAACCTGACCCAAGTCCTGGACCAACAACATGCGATCAAGACACTATATGTAGTGTTGAGACACTTCCTGTAGGGTTGCAAGGAAGACATACTCACGTGGATGTCTAGGAATGGTCTGCACGTATTCATACTGGTGCAACACACACTCTAGAAGATAACATATCATGCAAGATCCATATATGAGACATCCTGAGTAGACGCGTTGGAATAAGCATGTCTGATTGGGCGCCTAGTATGAGTGTGAGCAACCGTCAATATCTATGATGTGATCTAGGCGCACCCTGTAAGGATTTGTGACAACTATACCATTCCTTAGAGCAAACAACATAGCATGTGAGATCCTCATGTAAGCATCTCAATAATCCCTGCCCTAATTCCCTCAAAGTGTTGTGATATCAAGGTCTGCATCATCATATACCAATCGATAAAGAACAATTAAAAAAACATGTTTAAAAGCTAACAAAACAACAAATTATTTGTGATACATGAAACAGGGTCGTGTATCAAACCAACAGTGTGGTCTCAAAACGGCATACAAGTGACATTTTAAGAGATGCCAAATCTCCTGCCCATTAAGAACAAATATAATCAATTTAAGGTGAACATTGTAGTACCTAACACTTGGTTGGGCATGAGTAATGATGAGTCTTTTACCATATATAATATTCTAAATTACACCAGATGTCTTTTAAATTATTTAACTATAATATGCCGATTTTTAAGTTTTTTTATACCACTTACATCCTTTAAGTTATTTAATTGTAACTAGTTAGTTTTTTTTTTTTTTCTTTGTATTAG
>Ga0228711_1000462_pt1 | contig 49491 bp, 24 predicted proteins | sample MedpolnodulmetaG_2_FD_177996 | JGI IMG/M metagenome (GOLD analysis project Ga0228711, IMG submission 177996) | Root nodule microbial communities from Medicago polymorpha collected in Santa Monica, California, United States - brown nodules | ecosystem: Host-associated > Plants > Roots > Nodule...
GAAGTTGATCAATGTAAATGGAGGTGTACTTTTACATTGTTGTTGGTGGATATTTATGTTGGAGATTTTGCATTATTGGGTCTTTGCTTGTATGTCCATGCATCATAGTCATATTTATTGAAATATGACTTAATTGAAATATGATCTTATGACATGTATACATTGGTGATGTATGATTTATATCCGCTGCGACTGTTGAGAATTTTTATAAATGCATGTTGTATGATATTTGTTGAAGACGTATCGTCTATTTCTTGAATAAATGTTATATTTGCGTATTTTATCGCTTTAGTAGAAGTAGGGCGTTACACAAGACGACGATGCCAAAGTTGAATGGAAGACTGTGTGGTAGCGGCGCAAAAGTTGGACTCATGGGGAATATGCAGTTCAGTGAGCTCGTATAGCCTTCCAATCTTACGTCCAGTCCCTATGAGTTGTCCGGTTCATGGATCCTGCACATGACATCCAGAGGAAGAGAAAGTAATTTCATAACCAAGGTCACATAATTGACCAATAGAGATAAGATTACAATTTAGTTTAGGAATAAGATATGTGTAAGGTAGGCTTAAATTAGAGAGAGATATGACTTGTGTGGCTTACATGCATAAGGGATCCATCAGCAGTGTGGATAGAAGGGTTAATATTATTTTTAGATAGGGAAGAAAATAAATGAGACATAGATGTCATGTGGTTGCAACATGCCGAATCAAAATACCATTTAGAATTACCTGGTGTTGTGGAAAAAGCGGCAGGAGTATTACCAGAAGGAAATAGTTGTCTAAGAAGAGACTCAATGTTTGTGGTAGAGAAGGATGACTGAGAAGATTCTTGTGAATTTATCATTATATCACAATAAAATTCAACCAAAACCACAATTCTTTATAATTCGCAGAAAGCTATGAATTTGGTTGTGAATTAAATTCTCAATATTTGATGCAACTCCACACTTAACTAGTGTTGGTGGTTGGTGATGATGTCACAAGTGAAAATGCAAGGCAGATGTGAGATCACAGGTGATAACTCTGATAGAATGAAGAATAATTGGAAATTCTCCGAACAGCCGTGGTGAACAATAGAAATATTGTACGAAACAAAAACTCAGGAGAAACAAACTCAGGAGAGATTAAAAACTTAAACACCACAAAAGAAAAAAAAATTAATTGAAAGCCTAAGCTCTTGATACCATGTAGAAACTTAGAAAGATATAAAAGAACATTTGTATTTCATTGTGTGTCTCAAGTACAAGTAGGTTGTCCTATTTATATTATAGGATAGGAGACAAATAAACACAAAAAATAATTACACATAAATATTGATTACTCCTAGCATAATTACAATAAATGGAGAATCATAATATATCTTAACAATCATGATCATGATGTGACTTAAGCCTCCATGATCTACTCTCCACAAGACAACTCTTGATGAACCCTAATTTGATCACACAGGTAGTAGATTGTTTGATTGGTATAGTTAAAATACACACTATCGTAATAAGTCTTTTGCATGAGAATCTTCTCGCTAGTGATTTCCCCTACCCACCAACTATCGTTGTCAAAAACATCAACTTTTTGGTTGAGTTGGAACTTAGAAGGCCTACGAACACGTGGTGGTATTAGACGAAGATCCTTTGGAAAAAATATTTTAGTGAGAAGTTCAGAACTCATCATCTTTAAGAAGGTTCTTGTAGCGTACTATATATTTTCCCCTCTCATCAAGACATGAAACGATCGTGCCTCCATAGTATGAACCTACAAGCCCTTCTTCTTTGCTGCATATTTCTACTTTGTCTCCTACCTTGTAATCGACTCTCTTTATTGGTGGACGCATGTTTTCACAAGAACAAAAACCTAAACGAGCAAAGAGAGACAAAGAGTGATGAACGTTGTTGTTAGAAAGATGAAGTTGTTTTTGTTGTTTTTGTGTGAGTTAAGTAACACACATAGTCCGTTCTTATATAGAGCTTAGGTGAGTGTTATTTGGGATTGAGATATTTTGGAAGGAAATATGATCTGTTAGAAAGATGAAGTTGTTTTTGTTGTTTTTGTGTGAGTTAAGTAACACACATAGTCCGTTCTTATATAGAGCTTAGGTGAGTGTTATTTGGGATTGAGATATTTTGGAAGGAAATATGATCACTTGTATATTTACCAAGTGTGATTGGACGGTTTGATTTCATCTTAATTTGGTTATTTAAAAAAAAATCGCGCTTGTTTGTTTCTAATTTTTAATATTGGGATTTTTTTATTTATGCGACAATTTTGGGATTACGTTTGCTGAATTTTTGGTAGTTTTGTTGCAGTACATGTGTGATAATTTGTTTTTTCTTTTTTCTTTTTGAGTAAAGTTTTGATATATTCAAATATAATTTTTTAGTAAATATAGTCAAATCTTTATCTTTATATAATACAAAAGCTTACTTCTATTTGCAATAGTACACGTGGCGTCTCTTGTTTCTTCTAGCATTTAATGCTCCTCACACAAAAATTATTGCAATGCATTTTACCTTTGATCAAGAAAGTTGCCTTAATTACATTTTGGTTTTTTTTTTAAGTACATTTTGGTTATATTACATTCATTTCATTTATTCAACATGAAATAACTGTATAACTATATGTATTATGTACGTTTAAATTGAACTGTATTGCTTTATCACTATAAACTGAATTATTATAAAGATTAGAACAAAAACAAAAAACTACCTTTACATGTGATTAGACCAAACTAAAGTTTTTTTTTTTCCTTTTCCACTCTAATTTCGACTCTAATTGACCGATCAATTTTACATATTAGTTAGCCGATGTTTTTTTTAATTACTCGGAAATAACTTAATTATTGTATTATCTTTGTGAATTTTTTTAAACTCCGAAAAATAATATCGTACGTATATAGGAAAAATCATTTTTAAGTTGTAAACCAAACTGAAAAATAAATTAGTTTCTTTTTTGACTACACTATTTTTATTCAGAAAAATAGCTAATAGTGGTGCCATTTTTTCTAGTAATTACACTCTTTGGACTCTAATGTTTTTTGTTTTTACCATATTTTTATTTCCGTTTTTTTTTGTTTTTAGTCATAATTAATTTGGTCAAATGATCAATATAGTAACTTCTTTTTTATTTTATTTCCGTTATTTTATACACCATCATGGTATTGCCGCACTTAAGGCATAATTAAGTTGGTCACATGAGTGGAAATAGTAACTTCTTTTTTATGGTTTGTAAGTATACCAAATTTTTTTTTTAGAGAGAGAGATTGTAGTACCATGTATAAAAGGAATCTGTATTCTTGATTGGAAATAGTTAATTAATATGATGTTGTAGCACAATGCATCAACGGAAATAGTTAATTAATAGTTAATTTGCAATCAAATGCTACATTAACGTATTAACGTATACATGTTCATTCCTTTTTTATATTATTGACGTATTATTTTGTTGGCCGATCCAATTGTTGTATGACAAGTGTCGGTTTTACTTTGGCGGTCAATCAGATTGTAACATACATTTTATTTTTTGTTTATCCTTTTAGTTGCTTCGCATAATAATTAATTTATTAGTTATTGCCTACAAAAATTTCATGTTACATTTGATCATTTCATCTGCCTTTTTCTTTCTTTTTCACATATTGTTGTTGGTATTAACAAAAGGAAGTGTTACAATGGTTCTAAGATCGTCTAATAACATCTCTGAGATCAACGCGGTGAATGAATCATGGACCATAAAAGGCGCTAATTAATTTCATATTATTTAGTGCTTCAATTTGTTAAATTACCATAAAAGTGGTAAGAATGAACTTTTTCTTGAAGGATATAAGAATGAACTTAATTACTTTAAATTTACTCATATACTTTTTTAAAATGTTGTCATTAGTTATGCGTTTTTATATTTATTTTGCACATCATGTAATAAATTATACTTAATTTTTACATATTTACATTAATAGTGGCGATTTGCTTGGATTTTTTTCTATAAATATCGATTCCCATCTTACCATACCTCACACCACTTCTTTGACCTTCAGTCGAAGAATTTAAAGTTCTTTCAAAATTTTCTATTTTTTTTCGTGTTTCAACAATTTTCATTTTTTTTTTCTCATTTTTTCAAAGGCTCCAAAACCAAAAATTGGTTTAATTTACGAGATTAATTCGTTGACAGAATCATGGAGTGTGGTTTGTATTGTTCACCTTTGGTTTGTTCTTGATGTATCAAACTTCAAGCTTCCATTCTCACTAGACACGATGATGACAGATGCATTTTTATATATTTGTAATATTTTTTTATTATTATAATTAATTTTTTAATTATAAATAATATATCGATATTTTTTTATATCTTTTTGATTGATCAATATACATAAATTTTCAAACATTGAGTTTGATTTGTGTAATTTGATGGTATCAATTTCATTTTATCATTTGTTATATTTTATTTTTAAAGATGTGATGGAAATGCTTAATGGAGTTCATATGCAACAATATTATAAAAGAAAAGAGGTTAAAAAAGAATGATTTGAATTAAACTCGATTGTGATGGGCGTGTTCATTCTCGGATTGCTTCTCTTAGTGAAATTTGATTCTTTTAATGACGAGCTATGGGTACTCAAATCCAAACCGAGCTATAGGTACTCAAATTCCACATATTGTTTCACTAATGACGAGTTATGGGTACTCAAATCCAAACCAATCTAAAATAAAACCACAGGTGTGATAAAAAAACAAAAAACCACACAAAATTTACAAAACTATCTAAACTGCAAGTAATTTTAATTTTAAATCGATATATTGTTGCCGCAAAAGCAATTCAAAACACACAACAAGCAGCTTATTGACGGGCCACTTTTTTTTTTCTTACATAGAAATGTATGCTGTAAATTTGACTATGTTGGTTGGTTCAATTTTCAATTGAAGTGGAATTTGTGGATCAAGAAGTAGAATTTTCATTTATTTTTTTACCTTTTTTTCCTTTTGATTATTTTTCCATTTTGCTATACACTTGCACAATATATTAAACAAAAATGATTATTGGACACCCAAACCTCAACCAACCACTAAAGAGAGAGAGAAAGAAATAATTAAACAAAGTGAAGTGATAGATTGATAAGTTGGTGATTTGCAAAAAGACAGTATAAAGATAAAATAAGATGTTGAATAAGTGTAAAAAAGTTTAGCGTAATTATTCACATTCCTTTAAAAATATACTATTTTATATAATTTTAATAATTTCTCAAAGTTATAATTTGCTTTAAAATAATTTTGAAATATTAATATTATTTTAAAAAGTGAATATAGAATTAGTTAACATTGTTGAAATTGATTTGTCTCATGTGAAATCAATTTTTGTATATGATATTGTTTTTTGCTAACAAAAATTTAGGGTAGGTGGTAGGTGTCCCTGTCTAAAGTTTCTATATGATTTAGTATATTTGTCCGACAATAATTGTATAGGCTTTTTGTTATTCTATAATTTGAATCCTAAATATTGATAGCTTAAATAATACTACATTAGTGATGTTAAAAAAAAATCCATTTCGATTGGAAGCTTTCTATTTTGCAAACAGTTTCGCCCGAAAACTATTCATTATTAATGTAACATTAATTTTGTAAAATATAATTATGATTTTTTAGTTACTCAATAACAACAACTAATCATAATTATATTTTCACAACTTCAAAGACTTACCTGTTCAATTTTATTTTATTTTGACAAAAGTTCCAATTACTTTTTATTCCTGAATAAAGTTTTTTTTTGGATTAAATTGGATAACACAGTTCTTTTATGGGTTAAAATAGATCTTCACTCCTTTTTATTATGTATTATTATTCTTATTATCAAAAAGATAATAGTAATTCTGAAGGTAATCATCACGGGTTGATCTCTCATTAGCCTACAATGGGTTTGATCGCACATTAGACTGAGAGCAACCACACAAGTGAAATTGACGCCAAATCATCATCCAAAACATCACAACATTATGTATATAGTCATTTCACTTACGTATTTCTCAACATCTATTCTTGGATCAAATGTAAAAATGTAAGTCACAATTGACATTAACATATCTCCTGTAAATTTGAGACTCTCTGCGTCTGTGATCTGGTGATATAGGCAAACAAGGTGAGACGAAAAAACAATGTAGTAAAAATTGTGGGTTGATGGTAGTTTCACAGATGACACATTAACATACATCACTCTGTAACTGTGAGACTTTATGTGTCTATGATCTGGTGAGATAGTCAACAGGGTCATTCCTATGAAATAGGAGGCTCGACTCTCTTTTTAAAATAGGCCCCCAGTAAAATAAAAACACAATTTTTTTTTGTAGCTAAGTTTCATTAAAAAATCACAATCAGAAAAACTTCTAAACATGAAACGAAAGAAAAAAAATTAGTGAAAGAGAGGTTAAATTTACCTAACGGTGTCGTTTGAATTTGTCATTCCTTCGTTGTGGGAAAGGGTAAAACAAATGGTTTATGCGAAAAAGAAATGATTGTTGTGATTCTTTTAATGAAATAATTTTTCAAATTGACTGATTAAGTGATTATACAAATTGGGGGTGGTTTGATACCATCAAATTTATGTCCAGAAAGGAGAATTAGAGTTTAGAAAAAACTCAAAAGTGTACCAAAGAAAGAAAAAGAAGTAACATGATTTTTTTTAATTTAAGTGGGGTGTTTGTATTAGACTTATTTTTCTTTTTTGAGGCCCATGGGTTTTGGAGGCCCGGCTTGGTCAGGCTACTTGCACACCCCCAAGGTCGGGTCTGATAGTCAAATAAGGCCAGAGACACAATATGGTAGAAAATATGGGTTAGTAATGGTTTCATAGAGAGATGTTTTTGTTCCTTTCTTTCACGAGAAGAGAGAAAACAAATTAGAAAAAGAAAGAAGATGGAAAAGGATTTTGAGCATGAGGGAAATGGTAAGGAAAAAAAAATTAATAAATGTGTTTTATAAACATGTATTTTATAAAAAATGTCACATCAATTTAAAATGTCTAATAAACATGTATTTTATAAACTCATCAGAACACATCAATATTGTTTCATTGTCACATCCCACCAAATAATAAGAGTGTAGAAATTTTGTCAAAAAAAAGTTGGTTAAATTTAAAATAATAAAGGTCAAATAAAAAACTACATGAAAGCGAATGACATCCAAAAAATTAAAATTTAAGATAAAAATATAAACAAATGACAAACGAACAAATCATCATAATGTTAGAACTTTCGTGGGAGCCTGCATTGGGATGTATCATCACATTAGATTGAGAACAACCACCCAAGTGAGATTGATATCACTTCTCCCTCCAAAGTCTTAAGACATTGTCATCTCACTTATATGTTTCTTCAACATCTACTCTCCATGTACATGATCGACCACCAAGACCCACTCTCACTCCCCCACAATGTTGAATTGGAATATGATATCATCATTGGGTCTTTTGCAGAAGCCAACATTGGTGTGAATCAACATATTAAAGAAAGAAAAACCACACAAGTGATAACCTCACATATTTATCCAAAATTTTAAGGCTTAAGCATATGAATTTTTCACTTATTTGTTGATGGACTTTCACTATTTTATTCAATGTTCGTCTTTAATTGACACTTGATACATCACAATATTATTTTTCTCAAATATGACAAAATTCTAGCCCGTGCTTGGCACGGGTGTCCAAACCAGTATACTTAATAACTGGATTTCTTTTTCGTACATATTACTATGGGCTTTTAATTTCAATTAAATAATGAGAATTAATTCATAAATGCATGCATATGTTCCACATTTAATTTAGTGAAATGTTTTTTTTCTATCGATTGTAGTGTAATAGTTAGAAATTCACAGGGAAAAAGTGGAAAATATAAGCTCGTGGGACATTAGAAGATAGGTTCCCCTCCAAAAAAAACAAGATACGTTCTATAAGCAAAATCAGAAGATTCGGATAGCTTGAGTAACTCAAGGCTATTAAAGCAATTTCCTTGAATAATTAATAACTACCTAGAGAAACTACTCTTGTTAATTTCGGTTTTTTACCACTAATACTTCTTAAAAATTGGTTTTACAGGTTCTTTTACTTTTTCAATAATTTTTAATCAAGTCATTTCAACAAACAAATGCAAAAATCGAAGAAAACATTGACTACCTTTGTTACAACTTAGCTAAAGAAACATTATAAATTCATAATCATAAAACTTGTTCAGTCCAGACACTTATAAATCATTGATTCAATAATTGTAAAGGTTTATACATAGATATAGATAGATTTACAAAGCTTTTACATAGATTCCGAAGCTACAAAATAGAATTTCAAACATGCATGCATGCATGGATTTCTTAGATCAATTTGGACCCCAGCAGCTCAAGTACATGACAGTCCTAAGAGACTCTTCAGCACGTTTTACCTTGTCACTGTTGCTACCTTTGAAAGCAGAAGATGAATTTTCAAAGGCAGTATTATTTGGGAAAACCCTAGCCTTAACTTGCTTTGAAGAAGTTGAATCCCTTAGAGACTTGATTGTTGAATCACACTTTGAGCTTTGATCTTTCATGCCCTGAAGCGTTCTCATTGCAGTTTGGTACAACACTCTACCTATGTACCTCAAACTCATGCCCAAAATTAATTAATTGATCACACTTTATGCCTTTTTATACTTAAAAAATGAAATGAAAAGTGAAGAAGAATCTTTTTGCTTAGATCATTTTTTTGCAGAATAATAGGTGCTTGAGAGATAAAATACTAAGAAGTGGGATTGAAATGAAGATTGTGCAGTGTAGTGTATAATAATAATAATAATAGTAACACAAAATATGAAACTTTACTTATAAAAAGGAAAATAAAACATGGTGCTGCTACCTGCTGAAAAAGGTGGAAACAACCGGCTAAGGATGTGGTCTTATTTGGCGGAGTTTCCAACGAAGAAAATAACAATGGGCATAACTCAACTCTGTGGGCTGAGATAGGACACGTGTCAGTTACAACATCATGGATTGAAACAACTAACAATGCCACGTTGGATTTGCAAAGTTTACGTGTTTAATTAATGACGTATTTAGCTTTGGTTTTGACTATATTTGGAGGCCGCTGGATTTAATTGATATATGATGACCCACGTAGATGTAGATGTATACCACTTTGTACTCTATCCATGTAATACGTATATAGCTTATTGTTTTTTATCCTATTTGTGACGTGGCAGATTATGGATAATTAAAACAATACAGTTTGCATTTCTATTGAAATGTTTGGTTAACATCATATAATGTGTGTATACACATTGACAAGTAAAATCCATAAATAAAATGATTTGATATTTTGGTGATTTAATAGGAAAGTAGTCAAAGATAAAATGTGTTAATTAGTTGTTGATGAAAATAGATTTAGCCTATAAAAAATTTCGTTATCATTTTTTTTATCAAGTACTTTAATAACGAGATTCACACAATTTAAGTGTTAAAAGTGGCAGATTTGAGTTTTGAATCTTAACCATCTTTTTATTGCTGTTTTTGGTAAACAATAGAACTAGTTTTGATTATTACAAGCAAAATCAAACTAGACATCCTATGATATCTTGTGCAATCTTTTTTTAGAAAATGTATGAATGTTCATCATATTCATAGGTTGCTTTATGAACAAGATGAAGAAAACTGTTTTTTGTATGAAGATAGTTGTCTTTCGACAAAGATCAGTAAAGAAAATGCAAGTAATTAAAAGACTTAAAAGTTTAAACGCAGAAACTTAAAGAAAAGTAAATTGGTAGAATTTTGTATGACTCTTTTTTCTAGACGCTGGTACTTCGAGTGCTAGAATTCTATAATTGATTTGCGACCTTTTTTCTTATAAAAAACTACTATATATATATATATACATAGAGAAATAACTGCAAAGACCTAAACTGCTATAAACTACATGTCTACGACGAGAACTACATGCTCTCCACGTGTCTGGACACTTGAAACCAACTTTTCCACAATCTATCTGCTTGTCGAAATGTGGCTTCTTCGAATGATCCCTGTATCTGTCGAACTCATAACCTTCTAGTACATGTCGAACTTAGCAACCTCCTAGAGATTTTTGCAACTTTGAACCTTCTTTTACCTGTCGAAATACACAAGATAAAATACTGTCTGAAACCATCACAAATAATATCACTTAAAGTTACATTTACGCTACAACTTTGTTGTCATTCTATTATTTATTTTTTGTTTTGAGGGGTTTGTTATCATTATATTATTAGTATATATATCCAAAATTCACCCTTTATTTTGAAAATAAATAAATAATAATAATGGAGAGTAACACAGTCGGCTCAATCGTGATACCAAATATTTATCTTAACAGATGTACGTGTGCGAAACCAGATTGCAAAAAAGAAGATGATGTGAGACCATTTGAAGCATTAACCAGAGGTTCAAAAAATTTGCGTACATACCGACTATCAACACAAAACGGATCCAAGAACAAAACTCCCTGCAATGAAAGCAGCAAGCATAACACTCTTCTGAGTCCAACAGTCTCAATCAAACTTTAAAATGACCAAGATATCACAAATATGCAAACAATCCAAAACAAAAATACAAGTAAACCAAAATTAGTACATATATTAGAGAAAATCCAACAAAATTAAAGAACTAGAATTGAGAATATCCTCAAAATACTCTTCCACTTCCAAACTATGATATATATATATATATATATATATATATATATATATATATATATATTATCGAGTCACCTCATCAACCAACAGAGGTGAACTTCATATAGCTTGAGTTCAACTTATTTAATTAACAAACTTGATTTTTCACTCAAGTTCAGCTCGTTTGGTTCATGAACCAAGTTCAACGAGCAAATTGTTGAGTCAAGTTCGAACTATATTCAAGTTAGTTCGGTTCATTACCAACCCTAAATGGTTGCCTGGTTAACTGGTATTGGCACTCGTCCATTTATTAAATATTTAATGGCCCAAATTGGCCAGGTGTGTTGTTGAGAAATTTACAATTATACATTTCAAAATTCCACTTCATTTTCAATTCACTAAGCATGTATTGTCTATTCTAAACAGCCTGGCAGGCGTGCTCTGGCTATTGATGAATGGTTGAGAGTTGAAGGATGCAACAATGTGTATGCTCTAAGTGATTATGCTACGATAAATCAGCATAGAATCATAGTAACCACTATCTCCATCATATATATATATATATATATATATATATATATATATATATATATATGTTTAAGCAAGTAAACTATATAAAATAAAAAGAGTAGTACAAAAACTGGTGGGACATAAACCTAACCAGCAACCACAAATAAGCCTTAAAAGAGTATACAACGACCATTAACAAAATGTTGTATAATAACGTAAATTCAGTGCTAACCAAATGAATCACAGAAAGATACACACCAACATAACCCAACAATCCAAACGCGGGACCCAAAACCAGATTGCAAAAAGAAATATGTGTAACGAACTGTAACCATTGATTAAACCAGACCAGTTTGACTAATCGATCAAACCGTCCTTTTGACAAGTGGTTTATGAACCGACCGCCAACACGGATTAGATTCACATACCAGTCGTCGCTGCAAATAAATCACAACAAGCCTAACTAGCCCTTTCATGCTTAACGAACCCCGCACATAGCAAACCGGATCTGAGAAACAGAACCAGCACTGCCTCAACGAGGTTTTGAACAAAAACGAAACCATTGACCAACCACCATGGCATCATCTCCAACATAGGTTTAACAAAGCAGTCTGCACCAAAACCATCAAAACTCGACGAACTAGTAAAGATGCATGTAGATCCCATAATCAATTGACCCAAACCCATATCAACAAGGACGAGATTTGGATTTCTTGAAAACAACGACCCTTCTGGGTTTTCCAGTAGAAACTACCATGCTAGACAGAACTACCAGTCGCTGCCTTGGTCGAGTTGTACGCCACTGACAAACTTGCTACCCCAATTGGGGTTGGATGGTGACGCGGCCATGATGGCTTATCGCACCACCGAGAAATCAAGGTTACATTGTGAAATATATGGTTTGGATTAAGGGTGGTGTATGGCGGTGGTGAAGGTTTTGTTGTTTTAGAGAGAAGGAAGAGAAAAATGCATGGACAAATGACCAAAAATAAGAGCTACTAAAAAAATCTGGTCTCCATCATAGTATATTTTATTATCGCACTTCCATGTATGTAATGCGAACACATATGTATGACGATTCGTTGACTTTAATCATAATATATTTCAATAAACTTCCTATTTCTATAACTTTAGGGAGGTAGAAATATCAAGCAATTCCTTAACTACAAAAAATTGCACATTTGAAATTTCAAAAAATAAATAAAAATTGCACAATTGCTTGATTACTAATGAACCTATGATGTATTATTTGCCTTGTATTTCAATCCAAATGCATTTTTTTTTTTTTATTGTTATTGGCTTGGCAATTGACATTTCATGAAGATATTCATTCAAAAAACAACATGGTCAAATAAGTTTTTTTTTTTTAATTAAAAAATATAACGAATTTTGATTTTTGTCTTTAAAAAATAAAACAAATGTTTTCATCATCCTAAAATTTTGTTTTATATCTTATCCCTAATGACTAATTTATGTTCGTATTAATATCAATTTTATGGCTTTATCTCTATATAGTATCAATTTTATAGCTGTATCTCTAAAATATATCCAAATTGTATCCATCTATTTTTATCAACTCTGTATCTTCATATTATATTATGTTTAAGAAATGACAATAAATTATTTGTGAGAGACTAAAATAAAATAAAAGTGTTTATATAATAGAGAGATTTAAAAAATAAAAATGATAGAGATAAAGTACACACTCTCTCAATGGCATTGACGATAGATATCCTCCGTTCTTCTCATCTCTCCGCCGTCCGTTTTTTCGACGGCGGCGGCACACGGAGTCGTACCTGCAACACGCGACGCTTCAACGTAAGGTTCTCTTTCCTCCATTCATTCTTCTTCAAATCAAAAACCAGAAATTTCATCACTACTAATTCCAATTTTCATTCATTCATTCCTTTAGGGCCAACCTTCCATTTCCTCAGCAAAATGCAAAGTATCACAAAGAGCTTGAAGCTGCCATTGATATTGTTCACACTGCTTGCCGTTTATGTGTTCAGGTAATAATGAAACTTCATTGCTACCATTTCCTCAATTTTTAGTTTAGAAATGTTATATGATAGTACATTATGGTGTCGTTTGATCCATGTAACCGGCTCTACTTAGTGGGATAAGCTTTGTTTGTTGTTTTCGTACTAGTAATATTTTGTACTATTGTTCTCATCGTGTAGGTGAAATCATCTCTATTCTCCACTCATGGGAAGGTTCTTGAAAAAATTGATCAAACTCCAGTGACTGTGGCAGACTTTGGTGTTCAGGCTCTCATAAGTTTAGGTATTTACTTGATTTTAAAGATAAAATAGCTTAACTTGTTTGTGAATTCTGATATGTTTGATGCGTGACAATGAAACCAATATGTTATAGTGAATTTGAATTAACATTATCAAAATTGGTTCTGTCTAAGTTGCTGGGGGTATATCAACAATGTGATGAACATGATTTGTAAGAAAACTCAATAGAAATTTGGAAATGCCATTGGTGTTGGATTAACGTTTTCTCAATGTGATTCATCTAAAAGCGCAAATACTAGTATGTTGCAATGTCGTTTCTTTGTACTGTTTTCGGTTACATTAAATAATTAACCTGTTATTACGTTTAGCTTATGGCCTGGAATATGATTTATCAGAAGCTGTTATTATTTACATGGGATTGAAAAGTTTGGTTTTATATTTTATCTTATCAAAACAGAGTTAAGTAAGTTGTTCCCTTCTATCCCATTGGTGGCCGAGGAGGATTCTGCTTTCTTGCGGTCAAGAAACTTAGTGGGTACCGTGCTTGATGCAGTATCTTCTGAAGCTAGCTCCACTTGTAAAACATTGACGCAAGATGATGTACTCAAAGCAATTGATAGAGGGGGCAAGGATGCTTTTGTATTTGGATCAAAGCCGGCCACATATTGGGTGGGCATATTAAGCAGTTCAATTAAATTAAATGCTATAAAGTGATGCATTCTAGCTTTTTAAAAAATTGAATCCTAGCTTCTTTTTTATGCTGTATGAAATTTTTGTTCATCATTCATTCCTGGAGATTGGTAGAGCATAACACTATATGTGTGTGCATGTGTAGGCTTTCTGTGGAATCTCTAGAATATACTAATTACTAGTATGGGATATTAGCCTCTGATATAGTTTCTATTTATTAACTGTCGAAGTTAGTTTGAAGTTACCGTTTTGTTAAGTCCTTCTTGTGGTTGACAAGATAATCTTGGGGTTCATGTATACAAATACAAATGTAAACTCACAAATCATAAGGAATAAAATTAAGACTACGATCTCCCTGATCTATCTCTCAATTTCTCTCAAACCACTCATTCTATCATGGTAATTAGAGCCTACCTTTGCCCATAACCATGGATTCTTATTTCAGCCTCTGCCAGCACGGCCTTTTCCTTCTTTGCCTCCGGTGGTGTGACCTTTTCCACTTGGTTTGTGCCTGCAGGTGCAATCTATGCCTTTTTTAGTTGCATGTATTGCCACATTTTTCCTTCTCTGATGATCTCAGATCCTGCTCCAGTGACTTCCATTTCAAGTATGAACCTTTTACTTTTTCTTACACTGAGAATGAATGATAATGATTTTTTTACACTGGAGCAGGTTGTGAATCATAATGGTGGAAGGGAAATTGTGGCTTATACATACTGAAAGGGACAGGATCAACTCTGACTGTTCTAGTTACAGTCCCCACTAACTGTTCTTTTACTTAGTAGAGTGATTGCTTGTACTCATTCCTGGAAACTTCGTGAGAAAATTCTCATTTGCTTGCACAAACTAAATCCATAGCATGTCAGCTGCAAACAGACCTGTGCAATAATACCTAGAAAAGCAGTCAATCACATATTAGATTTTTTAATCAGAACACAACACTCGTTGGTATTCTAATCTTCATAGGTCAACCAACTAGTTTCTCTTCAAGAATAAATGGATGTGATTCTTGAAGGACTGCATGAATAATGTTAGGCATTGATCGCATTCATCATATAAAAGATTGAGCTCTGTGACATTGAGAATATTGAAGCTCTTCTCTTGATACGAGAAGCTTCAATTGAGTACAAACAAGTTTCCTTAAGTGAAAATGCATCTCTTAACCTCCCTCAGGGTTCCAAGATCAACAGAATCACATCTGATTCTTCTCCTCAACTTCATGTAACTCATTCCTTTGGTTCGGTGCAACTGCACTCTAAATCTTCTCAATCAGTTTCAATCTTATTTTGGCGGTTAAGAGGTGGCAGAATTGGCAGGGCTGGAGGCAGAGGAGGTCGTGGCCTGGTTCAATGTAAAATTGACCATGAAGTTTCTGTTTGCCATCATTGATATAAATCCTAATTACAAGAAGCAGCAGTCACAATTTCAGCAGGTCCACTCCTGGCAACAGAAAGCTAGTACTATAGGCCCACAGTCTTCTCAGCAGGGTGTCACTAATGCATGACTCACATCTGCATTTCAGCCATATCCGCAACATATGTGTCAGTAAGTCCCAATGCTCCTCCTACTGCTTCCTGTGTTACTCTGTTAACACCTAGGAACCCTAACAGATTCAGTTTAGTAGCTTTGCGGTTTGAATGTCACAGCCCAATTTTGTACTCATGGACAAAACACATGGTGCTGAATATCATTGTTTGAGAAATGGCGCTGAACTTCCACTTTCGTCTTACAGACAAGTCTAAAATCAGATTGCAGATACCATGACAAAGCCATTGGCTGAACTATAAATTTTCAGTATTCACGACTAACTCTCAGGCTCAGTATGTTTTGTAGTCACAGTCACCCTTGTTGGCCCTTATAGTCTCGATCACAGTATAAACTCTATAGGGAGTGAATAGGGGTTTTGGGTTATTTTTGTAAATCTTTTCCTTTTTGAAAATCCTTTTAATATTGGCTAGAGAACTAATGAGTTCTAGAAGTAATTTGATCAAGAACAATGAATAAACTCTATTAACATGGATTTCTATGAAGGGGATATAAGAATGACTTGGTGTCTGGGGTGGTGGAGTTAAGGAGTGGAGTGATATAAAGGAAGTCAAGGGTTCAATCCCAGCCCTCAGCATAAAAACAAACAATGCTAACATTTTCCGTTAAAAAAACACGCATTTCTATGACTTACACATATGAATCCTAAATAGACATTAATTAATCAATCAAATAGGTAATTAATTAAAGACATAAAGGTTTAGAGAATATCAAACCATGTTCATATGGTAATTAAGTTAACTTGCACGATCATGTATGAATAAAAAAGTATACCTATTCTGTGGTATGCTAGATGATGCATGTTGGGCTTAAATTCTCAATTCTATAAATTCTATTAATCTTGAGAAAACCTAAGCATGTCTTAAGAGAGGATAATAAAACTGCTAAGCCTACAAGCCTTCAACCCAAGTCTTCATCTTCAAGTTCTATGGCTTCTTGACTTCAAGATTTTACATGAAAGTTGTCTTCATCACTATGTGTTGAATCATTGTATTGTCTTTATGTTGCCTTCATCAAAACCTTCATGTACACATCACTTCCCATATACGTGCTTGCATTTACGACCCTGAGTTTGTGAGGGAATGGTAGAGTGTTACATTGTATGTGTGTGTCTGTAGCCTTTATGTGGAGTCTTTAGATAGACTATGTGACAGTTTCTGTTAAGTAGCTTTCAGAGTTAGATAGGATTTACTTTCTGTTAAGTCCTGTTTGTAGCCTGCAAGACAAGCTTGAGTTCATGTGTAACTTCTATTGCATACTCACAAATCATTCAGAATGAAAATCTGATTTGACATTCTCAACTTCTCTTCGACACCACCATCTATCAGAGATAAGCGAATGGTGGTTACATGTCATGTTTTTGTGAAAACTGTATATTTTTACTATTTGATGTCTATAAGCCATTGGGACCTTGTTCATTTTTACCTTGCAGGCTTATGTCAAGAATTCATGTATTGACTTCTGTTTGTTTTATTCCCCACAAACTTCTATTAAGTCAATTGATTAAACACAGGTACTTGATCCAATTGATGGCACACGTGGATTTCTGAAAGATAATAAAGCATTATATGTGGTAAGTTATAACGATTTTCCATTGATACTTCTTAAATTATTTTCATATAGAAGATCTCTCCATTGCAGTTTGTAGAGTAAACATTTGCGTGTGATAATGCATTAGTGCTTACAAGGTATGATGCCTTTCCTCTCGAGGAATGTGTATAATACAAGGAATGTATGTGTGTCTGCTAGAAGATATGGAATACTTGCTGATTGCAATGATTGTTGTTTTCTTTGTAGTGCATTATATATCTGGCTTCGTCATTAGCATCTTCGTCTTTATTTTTTGAAAACAGATTTCACAGAGAATTTTAGAAATCTGAAATTTCAGGCAGGATCTAAAACTGAATCTTATTGACAAAGGCTTTAAGCACTACAATTTTTTTTCTTCTATATAACTTGTATTTGTAACACATTCTACTGCTTCTAACTAACTCTCCTGTTACTGACACAACTAACTGTGGAGTTGTTATTAGAAGTTTTTTTTTTTATACTTGCTACCTTTGCAACTTTATTAGCCGCTGCCACCTGAACTAACTTGTAACATAACTATTACTTTAGATTCAATTCTGACACTATACACTAATATTCTTAGTGATTTCCAAAAAATATAGGTGGGTTTGGCTCTCGTGGTTGAAGGAGAGATTGTAATTGGTGTTATGGGCTGCCCCAATTGGCAAGAAGACTTATCTAAAAAATCCTCTGCTGAGATGGAAGAGGGTAAGGACGCTCTTCCTGAATCAGGAATTATGATGATTGCTCATAAAGGCTATGGAACATGGACAAAAAAGTTAAATAGCAACCCCAAGTCAGCTGGTGTGTGGACCAGATGTGTTGTTGATAGGTTTGACATGGTACATAAAGCACGCTTTTGTATTCCAGATAGTCAATCATGGGAATCACTTCCATTATCTTCTATATTTAATGCAACAAGCAATGCAAATGATGTAGGGAGCAGCCAAATTGTTCTTGTGGCAGCATGTTGTGGAAGGTACGAGATATATTATCTGACAATGTTTAAATCAGTTAAAAAATTTAACTCCATAGTCCATCTGGTTGATTCGACTGGCTAAGTGTCCTAGTAACCAGTCTCAGTGATATATGTCAGACCAGCTAAGTTTGGGAACCAACATGAACCAGTTTTACTCAGCCAGTTTTTTTCATAATAACTACTAACATTGCTGGGTTGACTCGGTCAAAAAAATGCTTAAAGCTCACAAAGATAAAAGACAAGCAAAATAATTAAAATAACATAAAAAGGTAATTTTGAACATTATGGCGTAATTTGATCCATGTATAGCCCAACCCCACTTAGTGGAAAAAGGCTTGGTTGTTGTTATAACATAAAAAGGTAATTTTCAAGTTTATTTGTCAAAGAAAAGGGGTTCAAATTTGACACACATTTGGCTTGTTTTTTATCATAATTGTTCTATGTATTATACTCTTAGTTGTATAATTGCAGTTTTGTATAACAAACCTTGATTGTTTTGTTGTATTTTGAACCTGTGATTTAAAATTTATAACATGTGTCCAAGCATCGACTCAATGGTTGAATTAATGACCGGTTAACAAAGTAACTCAATGGAGTTGATGAGTAGATTGAGCATAATAAGACTGTTTAAAGGAACCATTGTTTTTGTTACTGCACAACACCACACCCAAAATAAGGCACCTCCCACTAACGAGCTCTGCTCTTTCTGTTGTACATTTTATTTTTACTGCTTGCAATTACCAAGGCTTGTCTCTTATGTAAAGGTACAGTGAACTCTCCGAAAACAATTCTTCGTTAGTATCTTAAAAGTGGAGTTGAAATAGCAAGCCGTTGCTCTGATTACTAATGTATTGTAGCGTGATTATTATTCTGTAATTTTTAGCTTTATAGGTTTTTCATCATTCTTCCTTGCATTTCCTTCTTTCTTGACTCAAACATTCTTGGTGATCAATGTAGTTTATGCAAGTATTTGATGGTGGCATCAGGTAGAGCATCTGTTTTCATTCAACGTGCAAAAGAGACGACTACTATCAAGGTATCAATGTTTACTTTCTAATTGGATGGGTATACTTTATTTGTTTTTCTTTTAATTTGGGTCTCTCACAGGCTTGGGACCATGCTGTTGGCATGATATGCATTCATGAGGCAGGTGGAAAGGTATGAGTTTTTCTACATGAAAAGTATTTCATAGCTTCAGACAGATGTGTTTGGGTATCTTACATGATCTCTTCAGATTAGTTTTTATGTTTTTTGTATCTCTTGATGTGTTTCATTAGTTAATTAGGACATCATTAACATAAATAAGGGTAATGGTTTTGTCTTTTGCATCGTATCTTAAACACAACACAACAATACATGTGACATACCTTATATCATTTGTTTTTTTTAGCTAAATCCCTGTTATTTCTGTGGATTGAATATTCTATTGTTCAGAGTTTGGTCTGCTCTGTCCAAAATTCCTTGTTACTAAGATGGCATGTTAAATATTGGTGAGCAAACCTATGTCTTGACTTTCATGACAAGGCAAGCAGTATTATAGTTGCGGTAGCAATTTTGTCTCTTCTCAAACAGAACATTACTACGCTGCTAATAGGTTACTTGTGTCAAATACTATCAGCAACTGTTTGAAGTTTGAACCCAGCATCAAGACATCGTGTTTTATTTAAGAAATTATTAAATATGCAATTACATTGATTTATACTGTATGTGCATCGCTAGTAAAATCTATCTAACTCCCCCACCTCAAACCAGAAAAGACACTTTCTTTTTGCTGATAAAAAAAGAAAAAAATAAACTATTAACAAATATCAGACATGCTTCAGTGATTGACCATACAATTCAAAATTCCTATTTACAAACAAGTTAACTCCAGTGACTATGGACTGGTGTAATTGCAACTCGTTTGATTACTGAAGATGTCTTTCCTAGTTCTTCAATTTTTTCAGCAAGACCTGTTAACCTTTTCATCAACACATATTTCATATAGTATATTAAGATACAAGTTGCAACCAAATTCATTATGGAGATTTTCTTTTTCTATTAGAGATTGTAATTAAAAGAAGTAACTTTCAAATATTTCCACAGAACTAATTTCATTTGTAGCTAATTGTTGTGCACTCCTTAACCGATGGCGGGTAGTTAAGACTTCTCTGCCCCTTTAATTAAACAGACCTTTATATGTTCTTTAATATACATGGTATCGTACCATTGTAATATAATGGGTTGTGCACTGCAGTTTAAACCTTTTACTTCTACACTTTTGTTACCTTGTTGATGTGTATTTCCTTCCTTTTATGATTACTTTGCATCAGTTTTTTTTCTAAATTTTAAGTTGTTTCATTGGATAATGTCTAATTTGATCAGGTAACTGACTGGGAAGGGATAGAAATAGATCTTGCAGCAGATCAACCTAGCCGGAGGATCATATTCCCTTCAGGCGGCGTCCTTGTTACCAACGGCAATTTACACGATCAGATTCTACAGATTATCTCTCAGACTTCAAGAGTTTGATGTTGCTGGGACTCATTCATTCCAACTTTATTTTGGAAAGTTACTGTATTGTTTCATTGTTTGATAGTTTATTTGTAATCTGTCACATTTAAGACAGCACATGGTATAGTATATAATTCGTTTCCACTATTTTTCTAGTGATTTTAAAGGATTTTGACTCCTTTAAAATGAGTAGAGAGTAAAGCGAAGAAATCAAATATAAATATTTCAATATATTTATGATTTTATATGTATGTGCATATAATACTAGTAACTTTTTATTTGTTAATCAATGATTGATAACGATGACTTTAGACTTTAAAATGAACCCACTTTGCCAACATGGTGTGACACAAGTTATTATAAATACTTGGGTCCGGTAACCATTTGGTTAAGAGTTTGATCTTATGTATGTATGAAAATATCAACTCTTTACAATCATAATGTGATATAAGTTATAGACACTTGAATCTCTTAATCATTTGGTTCAAAGTTCGTTCGTTAACTTGTACATATGAAAAAACATAGTATAGGTTCAATTGATTAATTTTTGCAGTTTAAATTAATCAAATCAATGTTTTGACGGCATTGGTTTAGTTTCACTATGAGACTAGCTCTATGATGTATACTCAAAATTATAATAATATCAAAACAGATCATAGTAATCGGGTTTTTCCAATGCAAACTCATACTTAAGTCAAAGTTATGAGTCTTTAATTGTTCATTAGATCCTGACCAGCTATAAGGTATACGTATCGAGTATCGACTTCCCGTAAATTTTGATAAAGAAAATTTTCCTGTCATTTTCTTACGTTAAGTTTGACTTGTATATATGTTACTATAATGTTTACTAGTAGGTTACCTTCTCATGCATCAAATCAAACAATTAACATGTGTCTTCGTAAATAGTAGTAGATCTTAATTTATCTTCAATACTCCTATTTGCGAGACATTAAAATTAGTTTCTTAATGCATCTTTCGGTGACTATATACATACATACATTCAATACTGTTTTTCAAATGTGTCAATGTTTTATTAGGCACTAATGTGTCGATGTTACACTCAATAAACAATACTATTTGTCTTCATTTTCCTTTAATTTGACAAACTCTTTTTTATTTATCAAACAATTACTTTTTTCTAATTATTTTATAGATTTACCTCATTGTAATCTCCATCTTCCCATTAAATAGGAAAACAAGGTAAAATATATAATAGTATAATGAAACATAAAATATATAATAGTATAAAATGACAAAGTACATATGCCTACAAATACAACTATATTACATTAAAATTATTGATCAGATGAACGTTTGTTCTTTTTTTTTTTTTTTGAAGGAAAACGTTTGTTCTTTCTAACAACTAAACATTATCTTAACCTTGATAATTTTATATATTATAATAAATTTATACAGTAGGACACAAACAAAATAATCAATTATCGTTAGAATGTAGTACTTACCAATAGAAGTAACAATAGACGATGAGAGGAATTTAAAATCGTGTCAGATTACCTTAAAATAGTAACCCTTTGCTTTCTATTTGCGCAAGCACCAGATCTCGTATCTTGAAATAATGCTAAACAATGTTAAGAAAAATGTGCTCTCATATAAAACAAATAAAATAAGGATAATTTATTTTTCAAAGTTTGTTGCATCTATTGAACAGCTCATCACAAACATTAGCATATGCCAAAACAGTCCACCAAATTTGTGTACACGAATGCCCGTTGACTACACGTGGACAACTTCTTATGGTTGATTATAATTTAATTATAAGCTAGGAAAATGTATATGAAAAATAAAGTACTACACTATATTATAGGCATAAAGCCAGGGAAGCCAAAATAATAATAACTTTTGATTGGGAGACAAATGTATGTACCAATCCACGCTATTTAATTTTAGTAGTCATTGCAATTTACATGACATCATCTTGTCTCTAGGTATCAAACATGGAAACAAAATTCAAGTATCATGATTTTTTTTTCTTGATTAAGCAATAAAGTTGGGTTTGAATGACTAAATTAAACATGCATAATTTAATTACAATGGTTCACACATTAACAAAAAGAAACAAAATTACAAAAAGTTAATTACAATGGTTCCTTTTGCAAGTGTGCAACTACCTCTAAAATTCTAAACCTAGAGTTGAGTACATGAACAATTTGATATCTGAATTTGTAACCATCGTTTAATTGGTTAATAATTTTTTTTGAAGCGAGATAATAGTCTTGAATTTGTTTTGCGTCAAGGAGTTTCATTCCTCCATTTTCTTTAGACATTATCCACGATGAGGTGCAACATTAGAGGATGATGTAAGAAAATGGTGGCTAGTAAGAAAATGTTAAAGAACAGATAAAAGGTAAACAAATCAAAGAAGGAAATCCCAGTAACTGATTAGATTAATGTTTGACTTTAGACCTTTTTGTATTGGGGGAAATTGGGTGATATCCTATAAGATAAATTCTGGGCATCAATCATATCTAAATGCATGGCACTTGACTGGTAGAATAAAATTTCATCAATCAATAACATTATATGTAGAGAGAGACACTATTTGTCTTGTCTCTTTTTCTAGTGTCCTTTAATTTATATACGTGGATTTGTATCAAATCGTGTAGTGTGTTGTGCTGATTGATTCTGGTTGTGTGTAGTTTTATTTTCCTAATTGCTCTAATTTGACTGAACAGTACAAGTCAGCTCAATATGACACATATAGAGGCCCTTTTAATGGGATCTTCTATGATAAATACCCCAATAAGTGATGTATTCCAAATCTATAGCTATAATAGAGACCTTTTCATTAATCAACATAAAATAGAGACCTAAGGAAATAAAAAATAAAAAAAAACCTTTCATAGTTCAAATAAACAATCTTATCCCCATCATGCACAATAAATTTTTGAGTATATATATTGTTCTATAATTTAGCAAACACCGAACTCTATTATTGCCCTGTTGTATTAAATGTTCATCTTCAATAGTCCTCTTCTGGCTTCTGCTTGGCATGTTTTTCTAAAGGCTTCTTGGCATTAAATATGTCCACATACATAGTATAGGATATAAAGTAACTAGTATTCTCTCTGTCACAGTATAATAATAATATCAATCAATCAAAAAATACTAATTTTTTGTTTTTCATTATACTTTCAATTATTATTAAACTTTTAGTTCTTGTTTTCAATAACTTCTTCTTCTTCTTTTTTCTTCTAAACTAATACTAAATTAAGAGCAAAATGACGTGAAATGAAATAGAGGATATCTCAACTAGGTTGACACTAGGGGTGGCAATTGGATCCATGAAATCCATATCCATCCGATCCATCCATTACAAAATCCATCTGATCCATCCATGAAACAATTTTTTTTTAATGGATTGTATCCAATCCATCCATTAAAAAATATGGATGGATCCAACCCATCCAATTGATTTTAAAGATCCAATGGATCACTTTTAACTCTTTATTTTTTATCCAATGGATCACTTTGATTAAAAAAAAATAACAAATTAAAAAAAACAATTAAAAAAAATTAAAGCTAAATAGTAAATAGCTTATTTCTTCCCCAAATTAAAAACTGAACCCTAATTTCCTAATGCTCTTATTCAGCTTTTAGAGAAGATTAAACTTCTTTCCTTTTGATGGTTTAAAGCTAAATTTGTTGTTTTTCCATATCGGTTTTATTCTTGGTGCCAAAGTCCTTTTTCTTTGTTTGGGCATTGGTAATTGATTGTTGGTTTGTTGTAATTATTCGGCTTCCTTCCTTGGTACATCTTATGCTGGGAAGATAGTATGTTCGTAGTAATATATTTTATTTTGATCTCTTCAAAAAACAATTTATTAGAGACAGAATTTTGAGACGGGACAAATTAAAAAATGTGTTATATATCATAGAAGGATTCTTTAACCTATCCATAAAGAAATGAAATTCGCTAGACCAAAAAAAAAAAATGAAATGAAATTCGATGTGTTAGAGATGGAATTATTTGAACTTAGGGACTGTGTTTATTCCGTCTCAATAGAGACATATTTTGTCTCTCTTCTGAGGTGAAATATAAAATCTGTCTCTAACTGCTTATCAACGAAAGAATTAACAATAGAACTGGATCCATCTCCAATTCCATCTTTAACATGTTTAGTCACGGAAATTTCACATTATAGCGATGAATTTATCCCATCTCTAATTTCAAATTTTCTAGTAATTTTGATTTTCTACTTCACTTTTCTGGTTTGTTGCTTGGCTATGCAAAAACACTTTGCTTCTACAATTGATTTGTTGTTTATGTTGTGATAGGAGATAATGGACAACATTTTCAAGAGGAAATGACCATCAATTGAGCAATATTTTTTCGTAGGAGATTTTGTTCATGCATTTCTTTTAGAGGTCATCCGCAATGTGCGAGCTCTTTATAGTAACAATGTAACGATCTTATGCGTTGCTATAGTTGCTACATAATGATAACAAATTATTAAAAGTAATTAGAAGTATAAAAATATTCACTATTTTCAACTAAAAAAAAATAGAATATAGAAATAATTTAATAAAAGACAAAATATATTTTATATTCAAACCTTACAGTAGTACTTATCACATGCAAGGAAGCATGATTGGAGCTAGAAATGAGATTGATTGGTCAATAAATTAAACAGTTAATATAATGTAGAAGTCAGCATGCATGTCATAGCAATCCAACATAAAGGCGTTAGCAAAAGGAAGAAACTCCCATGCATTACATTAATTAATAAAGAAGAAAATAATGAACGTCGTGTACATACCCCTGTAACAAGGCATTGTAAAGAAAAAATATAGAGAGGGTACGTGGCATTTTGATTTTGATTACAGCTAGTATGAATCCAGAAAGTTAGGAGGAGTCACACTCCACGGAAAATGATGCCTTCAAAATCCACTCTTTCTCATAATCTTAATGAAAAATTAAATCATGATAATGACTTCTATTACTCACTTTGTGAAATTATATGTAATTGACAAAAATTAGATTGAGTTGGAATCTTCCACCAATATTTTAATTACTGAGATTTCCCATTGGGGAAAAAATAATCAAGAGATGAATGCACATTAGGTAGCCGTACGGTATATACTATATCGGTATCAATATGTTTTCGGGTGTATGAGTTAGAAGTACAATGGTGGATATAAAAATCGTTGGATTGGTGAGCAAAATATGACTAAAATCACTATATATCTAATGCTTTAAAGTTTGAGTTAGTATGTGATGTCTAACTTAATCGGATTGGTTGCTCTTGGTCCACATAATAATATTTGAGCTTCTCGTGACTTAAAAGTAACATCATAATTGATAATTAATAAAGGAATCGATTGCTCGTGGCCAAGGTCTTTTTGACAATACGGTGGTTAGACGGCGTATCCTGCTGACGTAGTGAGTGTCAATTTATATGAGATAACTCATATATCATATGACTTAAATTTTTTTGTTAAAATCTGGTGTTCAACCTTTATATATGCGGCTGCTCTTTATCTAACATGATGATTGGTTCATCTTATGACCTGATAATATGAAATTGGGCCGCATTGACGCACACATGCAAGTTGCTTTTGATCCAACATGATGGTTGATTTCTCTCATAAAGTGAGTCAAATAAAATTAATGTATTTGGTTCAAAATTGGCTCAAATACAACAACTTTTTTCGACTCATTATTGCTTATAATTTGCAACAAAGGAGTATGAAATTGGACCACATTCACGCATTTGAGACATCTTTTTATCCAAAAACAATGTAGATTTTTTTATTTTTTTTTACAATTTAAAACAAAATTTAAATCTGAATTGTTGATGGAGTCACTATATGCCAAATGTGTGAAGCCTTAAATCTCCAGCCAGATCCTAGCCATATAGTCTTGTGAAGTTAGAATAGATAGACACGTATAGCCGTAGTCAAACAGAGATAACAAAGGACGGCACCGAATCCATTTGACTTCCAACAATCTTTCTAATCACACCCTTTTCACCATCTTTCTTTCTATTTATACCATAACCTTGTCTCAACTACGTCCCATTACGGACCCTACAATCATTATAACTCCATTCATTCACCCTCTATTTTCTTTCTCTACTTTCTCACGTTTCTCCTCCATTACTATTCACCTTCAACCAAACCAAACTATTTGAGCAGCTATTAGAAGTAGCTCAACCTTACAAGTGTTTAAATCAATCTTTAGCTTATCTCAAACATAGTAAGCACAATTTGCTATGGGAAGAACACCTTGTTGTGAGAAGAATAATGGTCTCAAGAAAGGACCATGGACAACTGAGGAGGATCAGAAGCTCATTGATTATATTCAGAAACATGGTTATGGCAATTGGAGGACACTCCCAAAGAATGCAGGTATATTTGCATGTCTCTTATTTTCAGTACTTCTATAAAAATCAATAAAATATATGCATAGTTCTTTTCTTTTGTTTGATATTTACTAATTGGTTTTTGTTATTAATTTTTATTGTATAGGTTTGCAAAGATGTGGCAAAAGTTGTCGTCTCCGTTGGACAAACTATCTCCGACCAGATATAAAACGTGGTCGGTTTTCATTTGAAGAGGAAGAGACAATTATTCAGCTTCATAGCATTCTTGGTAACAAGTAAGCCTCTATTCTAATTTTTGCTATGTGTATAGTTTTTCGTCAAACTTATTTGATTTAAACACGCAGTTGTTATAAATAGTTGAATCTTCCGCTCATACTAACTATGTCGATCGACTCTATTATAGGTGGTCCGCAATTGCATCTCGATTACCTGGGAGGACGGACAATGAAATAAAAAACTATTGGAACACACACATTAGGAAAAGGCTTTTGAGAATGGGAATTGATCCAGTGACACATAGTCCTAGACTTGACTTATTGGACCTCTCTTCTATTCTACGTTCATCTCTCTATGGTAATTCATCATCTCAAATGAACAACTTCCAAAATCTCCTTGGCATGCAACAACCACCTTTGCTGAATCCTGAGCTTATAAACTTAGCTTCCTCACTCTTCAGTACCTCATCACATCAACAACATTATAATAATAATAATCAACCTTGTAATCCTCAAATACAGAACCATGTTCCACTTTCACATTTTGTCCAATTTCAAGACCAAGTTCCACAAGTAAATGCCAATGTTAGTACTAATGATTGTACTACCACATTTACTACCCCTTGTGTTTCTTCATTGCCAAATGATTCACATTTGTTTGAACCCAATGTGGATACATATACATCAAATTTCACTGACCTTAGTAATTACCAACAATATTCTGTTCATGATATTGATTGGCACCAAAATAATGGGTTTGGTCTAAGTACCTTAAAAGAGGAGGATTATATCCCTCAATTATCAAACTATAATAATCATTATGGTTCTGATAATCAAAATCTTATGTACTATCAAACTTCAAATCAACTTCTATCAACACCATCATCTTCTAGTCCCACACCTTTGAATTCAAACTCCACGTGTATCATTGGGAGCAACACAGAAGATGAAAGAGAAAGCTATGAAAGTTGTAATAGGTTAAATTTTGAAATCCCTGCACATATTTTAGAAGCCAATGATTTTATGTAATGTGCAATTGGATTTAATTGGATCCATCATCATCAACAGTTGATTATTTCACCCTCTGTTTTTGCTGGGATATATAGCTAGTGTATATCTATGGATCCTTTGGTGGGGCATGTTGATATGTGTAACATTTCATATATCTTTATTGATTGATAAAGTTTATATTTCTTAATTGAAATTTGTCTTTATTATAAATCCTTATGCATCCTTGTTGAACTTTTATAGTATGAAAGTTTATTATTGCTCCATAGTAGTGTGATACCCATGTTTGCCTCCCTTCTTAGATTTATGATATATATATGTCATAATCGAATCATAGAGAGTAAAATAGAAATGAAGTGTTACTTAAAAACGTTTACAAAAGATAGTATTAGAGTCTCTTCTTGTTCAATCATAGCCTCTTTAAATTCAATCATAGAATTGCACCCGTGTTAAATTCATTGAGAAAGATTCACATATTGTCTCATCGCTTCAAGATATTAGCATTTGTAGTTGCATGCAATATTATCGGATTTTTACCAAAAAAAATAATAATACAAACAAGAGTTCAATATTATTATATATTGATTAATGAGTTTTACCTAAGGTCAAATCATTTAGTAGTACTTCGGTTTGAGTTCGATTATAGCATGAAGAATCGATCACTAATCAGGATATATATTTACCTCTTGATCGAACATCAAATCAATCAAGGTATGCCGCGAAATATTGTGCTAACATAAAAAATATATTAAAGATAGTTTATTTTTTTATTAATTAATCAATGAAATTAATAAAATAAAAACCAACTACATAAGGCACATGACCTACGTACGTTTTGCTGAATATAGACACACTCATCAAAATATATTTTGAATTGGTATTATTCCACGGCGAAATCATAGAAAAATCACAAGAAGGAAGTAATGGAATATACATATTATTGTGTACGTAGTCGGCTGCTTGCTTTACACAAGAAGAAGGAGAAGAAAAAGAAAAAAAAAAGTGGACCATATATGACACATATGGTTAGATCTTTTATTCACACTAAATGTAACTTTGGGTTTATGTTCAAACTTTTGAAGTATTCACACTGAATGTAACTTTACGTTTATATTGAAACTTTTGAAGTGAGTAGATTGCAAGTAAATTTTATTTTATTCTAAATTAGATTGATGTTCTCTATCTATTGTATCTCCCCTAATTTAGATTTTCCCTAAGCTTGTAAAAAGAAGAAACGAAAAGTGCTGTGTAACATTTTGTTCATTTTTTATATGTACATATGTGTTTATAAATTAAGCTGAGAATGTCATCACCTTATAAACGGGTTTTATAAAGATTAAATTAGATCTAATCTAAATTTTAGGACTACAATGAGTTTATTAAAGATCCAATTTATAAACTATCTATTTTCAAAGAGTCGGGATCCATTGACACCAAGACTTACACTAAATCTGAACCGTTAAATTAAATAGATCATGTGGTTTAGGATATGGAATAATTCAGTGTTAAAACTTGTTACAAGAGGCAATTTACTTCTTCCTTGTGAATCCTTCGTTGTTGCTGCTGGTGAAAAAGAATAAAGAGTTTCAAAAATTCTTCTCTAAAAATCCTTTAAAATCTGACTACCATATTCGAGTATTCTTCCTCTTCAAAAAAACTATTTTTAATAGTTTGATCGGTGTATCTAAGAACGAAACACCACACTGTAAATTGAATTAAACAAATTCTAAAGTATTGATTGAAGCCTCTGAAAATAAATTATAATTGATCAGAAGCACTGATCTCTCATGTGGGTCAAAATCACATATGCACATTGGAAGGAGAAATTGAATCCAACATCCATTGAAGAAAAATAACAACCATGTATCATGTATGTATAGATTAAATAGATGCAAAATTGGAATAGAAAATCAAAATTGATGAATCCTTCGATCGAATATTGGTATAGAAATTTAGTAGTAACATGACTTCATCGCCGTTGTTGAACAAACGGCAACTCGCTCTAAGTTTTGATCCGCAACACCGTAAGCAAAATTATTTTGCCGTGATCACAAGTGAAAGAGGGAGAAAGGGATTAGGAGAACTTACATACGAAATATTGTAAGTCATTGGATTGAATAAATTTAACGGTTCAAATTTGATGTAAGACTTTTGACTTACACATGGTGTCAATGGATCCTGACTCATTTTCAAATTACAACTATTGATTACTTGAACGACAATCTAAATATTAAATCCTAAGTGTGAAAGAGTTTGTTAAAAGTCTCGTTAGCATGTGTTTATAAGTGGACAATCCTCATCTTATAAATAAATTTTGTAATAGTTGAGTCTTTTTATTTTATTGTGAGGGGTGTAATGGTTGAGTTAGTTCAACTCATATTCTAGGAAGAAGGGAAGAAAAAAAACATAACTACGTTTAGCATTTCTTTCTTTTTCAACCATATTTTTAGTAAGTTTTCATAATATTTTAACGGGATCTTTCTTCATATAGAAATCATAACCCAAAATAGATGTGGAAAAAGGATTAAAAAAATAAAGTGAAGGCAAGATTGGGTTTCGGATATCCCGACAGTAAGTCCAAGAAACCGGCGAGGTTACCGGCGAAGGCTCACCGGATACACAAGTGTCTCAGTTTTTTCAACAATAAGTACGTATGATTAAAATAATACTAATATTATAAAAATAATTAAATTGGATAAAGTGAAGTGAAGTTTGATTTGCATGGAGATTATGGATGGATAATTGGAATAGAAGGTGGGTTTGACTAATTGACTAGTGAATAAGACATGCAAGGGTACGTGTCGACAAAACCATTATGACACCACATTGTGTATTGGTCCTTAGTTCACTTTTCTTTGCAAATCTTGCGTGCTTCTTCTTGTGATGTTTTATTTTTATTTTACACCTTTGCTTATGGCACGTAGTAATTAATGATTGGTTGTCAAACAATATTGATTGCATGAACTTTTGGGACACGTGGATTCAATAATGAAGAGTGGGCCCGGTTTGTGAGATTTTAACTGGTTGACTCGGTGGCTAATAAATGTTCTCTTTGGATAATTTTTTTTTTTTTTTGAGTCTTTGCATAAACAACTTATACAAAGTAATTTATAAAAATAAGCTAGAAATAATTTATAAACATTTCTTTAAGCAAAGGAAACTTTTTATCCATCACAAGAGTACAAATACAATTAATTCTCGTGAGCTTAATTCAGTTGATAGGAATAATGCATAATATATAAGATATGATGTTCGAATCCCAATCACCACAAAAAAGAATAGAAATACAATTAAAAGGTATATATTAATATAAAGATGAGTTAAACCGAAATATAAACATTTTAAAAAGCCACCAGTGACTATATTAATTTCCGTAAAAATAAAATTTAGATTGTAGTTATCATTATCAAGAAGAACTATTATACACAAGGAGAGAATATCTCTTAATTTGTTCTCATAATGAGAAGCAACATGAAAAATAGCACAATCAACATTACATTTTAGATTAGATTAAAAAAAAAATTACATTTTAGATTATCAATTGTAGGGTTCAACCATGATAAATTTTTGTTCCCTATAATTATGAATTTCTTAAGCACTTTATAATTAATTATTTCCTCATTTTAAAACTTCAAAACTTTGGTAAAGGTTCTTATGATGTTATAAACAATCTTACAAAATTAGGGAATTAAATTTAACCGATGAGTATTCTTACTCCGAACAAAATGTGATTTTGCAAGTTTATGTCAAAAAATAAAATTAAATTGAGGCTTCTACATAATATTAGACTTTTCATTTTTCAAATCGTTTCTATGTCTAGGTGGAGGTTTTTATTTTTTGTTTGTTTTTGACGACGTAAAAATTCATAATTAATTTGTTTCTTGTCGAAAAATTCTATTTTTTTTAAGAAAATTCATATTTTAACGTCCTAAACATGTCTCTGAAAAATCAAGAAAAAATTCAACCTCTAAGTGACATTTTTGGAGTGTATGTCTTCATGGAAAAATATGAGATAAAAATAAGAAGAATATCAAATTAGAAAATTAGAATCTTAAATTGTTTTTATCGCGAGGTCATTTCAGACTTCATGTTTATTACAAGGTTAATTTCAACAACAATCTCACAACACTTATTCTCGAACTTATTAAAGATTGTAGTTAAGCATTAATTTTTTATTTTATGTAAAAAAATTCATATATTGCTTTGCTTAGACACGACTAGACCAAAATATCTTTGTCTATATATGTTTGGAATCCTAAAACACTATGTCAAATCAATTTTTTTTTTCTTTCAAAACTACATAACCATTTTACATGCATATTTTACTGTAATTTTATTTGTATTACTCAAATAAATTATGTATAGGAATTTCGAGCAAATCTTCATGGTTATGGAACCAAAATAAATCATATTCAATTTAATTTTCTGTTGTCCCATCAAACCCTTAGTTGAATTGAATTGTGTCTCTTTCATTTACTACTATATGATATGATATATAGAAATGATCTCTGGCGGAGCCAGAAAAAAAAGAGTTAGGGTGGACCACTAAAATTAACCGTTGAAAAAATTGTTTAAAGCCTCGCAAAATAGACCTATAATTAAATTATTTAAATTTTTCGGATGGGCCACCACACCACTTTGCGGGAATTTGAATCAACCGAAACCTAAAACCGACATAAAATTGTATAAAATCTCGCAAAATAGACTTATAATTGAATTATTTAAATTTTTGGGTGGGCCACTACACCACTGTGCAGGAATTTGAATCAACCGAAATCTAAAACCGACACAAAATTGTATAAAATCTCGCAAAATAGACTTATAATTGTTGATTTTTTAATTTTTCCGGATAGGCCGTGCCCACCCCAGCCCATAAAGAGCTCCGGATTGGTCATGGTTGGAATGTAAGAGACGAGAAAAATGAGTAATGAAGGGAGTGTGTGTTCACGGTACGTAACTAGCTTGCCGCAGCTGCCGCTCAAAAGTTTCAGTTACGTACATAGCTTGCTCGTTTTGGTAGAAACTAGAAACAAATTAATTTGCGTTCAATAATACTGTATATGAATGAATTTAACATGTGCATTCAACATGCATGTGATGTGGGTATAATAGCACCACAAATAGAAATCTTGTCAGAAGCAAACAAAAAGCTAGCCTAACAATACATGCATGTCCTTTTGTTTTAGGAAATGTTGTACTCCAACATGCACACTCACTTGGAATTGGCTTCACATGGTTTTTTCCACATGCGTTTATCAAGAAGCCCAAAAAACCCAATTTGTTTCAGTCTTCTAAATTTGTCAAAAAGACAACCTTTTCATCCGAATCTCTTTTGCTAACAAAAGGCAATCAAAAGTCATGTTTTCTAGTCCATTAATTTGCTCCACCCTCTTCCTGATGAGCTGCGTTCTTAAAAGAAAAAAGAAAAAAAGTTTACCTCTTTTGAATTTTGATGATTTGCAATCACACTTCGCACTTGAATTATTGTGGACTTCTTAAACTTTTTCCATAAAAACTATTCACATTTGATTGTGTTTTGGATTTTGTTTAACTCAACAATACAAAACCCTAACTAGTTTGTAAGGTGAGAAATGTCTTCCATATTTAAACTTATTTGTGGGTCATAACGCATCTACAATGGTACTCTTAAGACACACCTTACACGCCAAATTGAACAATCTAGAGCGGGATTCGAGTGACTCAATGTATTGATAATCTTAGATTCATGGTTAATACAATCTAAAAATTTGGTTGCATAGGTCTAACTGAACTCTACGAACTTAAATGGTATGTCTTCCACTTTTGAATTAATTTTCATATCATATCTCACTAGTCCAATGTGGGAATTCTCATAATAGGCTTTATTTATATATCATAGGCTTTATTTAACAATGTCATTGCCTTTTTAAAAGTCTAATATAATCTAATAGTCTACTTAAAGACTTACTTTGTATTAAATCTTTTTACTAATTTGAGTTTTTTTTTTGTTGGTACAATTACTAATTTGAGTTTTATATGGCCTAATTAGATTTATCGTATGGTATTTAATGTTTTTAACTAAATAACTAATAGATTTCTTTCTTTTAAAAAACAACTAATAGATTTATAAAAAAAGTCGGGTGTTAAATAACTCAATTAATCTGAGCTAAGTGTTAAAGGAGTTGAAAGTTATGGGTTTAAACCCGAGTGAAGGAGGAAAAGAAAAACTAACCTGACAACTAATTACTAACATTGTTCTTAACAAAAAAAAAAACTAATTACTAACATTGATCATTTGAAATAAAAATTTGTGAAAGTCTTGACATTATCTCATAATGAGAAAAGGTTAAAAAAAACAAAAAATAATTAGAGATAAAAAAAAAGTTGGTCATCAAAATTAACATCTCTATGGAATTAAAGACGGATTTTACAATATTCATCTCTATATTTTTGTCGCAACTTTAATTTTTTATTATTGTATTTTTAAAAAATCTAGTCAGATCTAGACGTTTAGTCGAAGAACTCTATCGAACGGTCTGACCTTATTCCCAACAAAAATTGTGGTGGTACTGATATCAATGTTTTAATTTATTAATTTTTCAACTTTTGTGTAGAAGACATTAACTTTGGTAATAAGTAAATTAAATAAAGAAGTCTTGAGAAAAGCTGAAATCAAAGAAGTCTTGAGAAAAGCTGAAATCCTTGATACTACTAATTTAGTAAATTAGTAAATGTATACATAAATCATATTTTTATATACGCAATACATGATTGGTGTAATTTGAAATTACTAGTATTTGGTATCAAACTGTGAAAGAACCGAATCATTTTCCCTAAAAAAAAAAACTCAATAATTTATGGGTGCTTGAATCAATATGGTACGATTCATTCATCACATTATAGTTTGGTACTTTTTTTTAAACAAGCAAAAATGGAATTATAGTTTGGTACTACTTAAGGTAACTATTGGTTTGAAAGAGAATTTGAGAAGAGAGAGATAGGTAAGAGAGAGTGTGTGAAGAGAGAAAGAGATGAGAAATAAAGTTGATTTAATGTGTTGTTTGATATAAGAGAGTGAGAAGAGAAATAGGAGAGAGAGAAGTGTATTTATTTTTTGAAAGGACAAAAACACCCTTGCATAAAAATAATTATTCAATTCATTGTATATCAAAGCTAATTTACTTTTATTTAATTAAATTATCTCCTTAGACTTAAAAAAATACAATATTATATATCGAGCTTTAATTATTCTGAAATATAAATAATTACATTAGTTGAACATGATAAAAAAAAATTACAGGATAGATTTATTAATTTTAATTTCTAAAATTAGAAAAGAATTAAACTCATTCAAACAAATTATAATTAATTAGTTTACTAAAGAGCAATCATAAAAAATAAAAATAAAAAACTAGAAAATTAGCAGATTGCAACAGGAAAAAAATTGCAAAGCATTATGCTATGTGTGTAAGAAATGGAGCCAGTAACGTAACAAAAAATACGCAGACATAAAAGAGAATACAGGGACAAAAATGGAAAAAGGATAAATTTGAGGCATTCTCTCCTCTTTCTTCGCATTATTGGAGAGAAGCTAAATTGTGTGGGGCCTACAACAAATTAGTCTCTCTTCTTTATTTCTCTGCAATGCCAAACTGAAGAAATGAACCATTTCTTCCCTTCTTCTCTCGCACGTCTTTCTCTCGCTCCTATTTCTTCCCTTCCAAACAAGGTGTAAAGGAAAGTTCTATGTTTTTTGTCAACTCTAAATTTTGAACCACTTACTAAAGTACAATGATTGTTCTATTTGTAATGGCCAAGCTAAGCTGCCGAGTCACTATCTTTGCTTCTTTTATCTTTGTCACCTCGCATGATTTAAAGAACACCAATTTTTTGGTACTTAATTATTGCAATTGTGATTAAGCCATGTACTATATGCATGTAAGCTATTCGTCACATTTACGTCAACAAAAAATTGTTTGACTTTGCACATATCAATATTGTGTGTATGAATCAAGTCGCATTTTTTGTTACAAAAAAGGTTTACTGTGGACGTATTAGGGCTAAGTCGTATTTGACTTGCATATATGTGACAATTTCGCTTTCTGTCTCTCAACCGACCAAAGAAAAAACTGTTTCCAAAAGTTCAAAGTTTTTGAATAAGTAAACACAATAACACATGATAAAGTTGGTTCATGTCTCATTTGTCTTCGCTACACTTTGAGGCCACTTTTCATTCGTCTTTTAGACTCTATAGTTACTATCAATATTTTGTTTCTTTGTTGTGAAGCTCTTTGAGGTGACATGATTTGTATAAATGCTACAACTATAGGGACTAATTAAGGAGAAAAGTTAGACTTTGCGGGCCAATTGACTTCTGTAGTATTGCGGCCAGATATTGAATAATTATAAATCTGGTTAAGATTTTCGCACATTTGAATTTTGTAATTATTTTTTTACAAAAAATGGTACAAAATTTGTGGGATACTACAACTTAAAAGATGAGTGTTGCTTTCACTCCAAATTTAAAGCTATCATATTTAGACACACAAATCCGACATCATATAAAATATATCAAGATTATGTATTGGTCTCTTTCAAGACGAGATAAAAAAATGGAAACATTATAATGTATGGTGTAAGGTGTCAAATTTTAATGTCTAAAAAATATTTGTCCAAATTTAATCGGATCCTAGCTACATATTAAAAATACACATAGTCTATTTTAATGGTGAGATTATTGTTAATATAATCTTCTAAGAGCTTCTTCAATGGAAGATGTTTTTTCTAATATCATGTAGAGTTTATTAGTTACTTCTATTTGAGAAGAAATGAGAGGGATTGCTATTAGGATGTAATGCTTCTATAAATATTATCTCTCTCTTGCATACTTTATTAAGAAATTTAAAATAAAATGTTGTGTACACAAATTAATTATATTTGAAGTGTAATAATGTAAAGTTACCGGTGGAACCCAATTAATTTATTTTGGGTTTGTCTAACATGTACAATATTATACATGTTAAAGTAACTAAAAATAGCAACTATTTATTAAAAAACAACAATTATTTATTAAAAAATTATATATTTAATAGAAAATACACAAGTTCCAGGACAAACATACTACTTTAAACTTTTTAGGCTTAAATGTGTGTTTGGTTCCCGCACTTTTACCAGTTTTTGACACTGGTCCCTGCAGATTTTTTTATTTGGTTTAAGTCCTTACATTTTGTAAAAAAATTGGTATTGGTCCTTTTGTCAATGAGATGTTAAAAAAAAAACACAAAACTAACGGAGTGCCACGTGGCCCAGTTATATCAAGCCTCGTGGCACACTAAAAAATAAAAATTTAAAATAAAAATAAATTAAATAAAAAATTAGTTTTTAATTAGTTTTATTATTATTTCTTAGATTAAAAATTGATTAATAAAAGGGACATATAGATTTGAAGAAGCGAAACGCGATTGAGAAGGGGACTTTCCCTTTTCACCTCTGGTTCATCGATTCCGGCCAGATTAACATTAACCTTGTTCTTCTTGGAATCTCCACCGTCGAATCTTGCCGGAGTCCATAATTTAGTGAGAGGCACATGTAAGTTGAGGTCAAAGCCACGGTGGCTAATGGAAGAGGATGTGGCGGCGCCGTCAGAGATTGTAACTCCACCGTTGTTAGTAACATTGACGTTGATGTTGCTGTTATTGTGGTTGTTGTTACCGTCGTTGTAGTGGCACCGTTTGTGTCCACCAAGAGCTTGGTTTTCGGATGAGGATTTACGGTGGCTGGCTTTGTGACCACCAAGTGCTTGATAAGATGGAAAAGCTTGGTTGCAAACACTGCATCGGTCATTCAGCTCGACGACAACTGTTGTGCTTGCTGTTGTTCTAATTAAATTTAATAATAATAACAAAACTAATTAAAAACTATTTTTTTATTTGATTTGTTTTAATTTTAAAATTTTGTTTTTTACTGTGCCATGTGGCATGAAATGATTGGGCCACCTGGCACTCCGTTAGTTTTGTGTTTTTTTTAACATCTCATTGACAGAAGGACCAATACCAATTTTTTTGCAAGCGTCGATTCTTTTCCTCGATTAACGACGTCTGTCGTTGAACCGTGCGGAGCAGGTTGCTGACGAGGGCACCAGTTGGCGTGGTATCTTCAGGTGTCTCTGTGGGTTGGGTAGGACCTTGTAGAGGCCTTTCTTGGAGAGGAATTATTTGTATCGGTTCCTCTCTAGGTGTACCCCCAGGAGAAGGTGAAGATGTCATGCCATCCCGTTGAGGGATGCGAATCTCACTTCGTATCTGGGAGTTGGCACCGTTGGCAGCCATGGTAATTTTTCGGAAAGCTTTGGTTTTTAGGAGTATAAAAACGGGGAGAGCTTATATTTTCCACAGACGGCGCCACTGATCGTACCTGATCAGAAGGTGACTGTCGGTGCTTTGAATGCGGTGGTTTGAGCAGCGGAAGAGTTTGATTCTACCTTGGGGACTGCTATGAGTCCCCTATTTATAGAGGTGAAGGGATGCAGAGCCGTTGTAATGGCACACCTGGCTCTGGCGGTTACGAAATCGTGGGAAGTGTAACCACCAGAGAGTTTATTGTGGGAATGTGCAGAGAGACGTTGTGGTTCGTTTGAACCAGTCTTGCTTGCTCCGTGCACCCCCCTTGTGGGAAAGGGGTGTGTCGCAAGTAATGTTGCCAAACATGGTTTTTGGGCTTTGGATTGTATTAGGCCTAAATAAATGGGCCAAAGATCCTTTTGGCCGGTCCATAACAACTCCCTCCATCTCAAATTATAAGTCGTTTTGGAAGAAAAAAATTGTCCTAAATTATAAGCCGTTTTGTAAGATTAATGAAACATTAATGACTTTTTACCTATTAATACCCTTGATTATTTAATATTATTTCTTCTTTCAATTCGTTAAATTTCTCTTCCATATATCATTAATGAAGGATAATTTTGTGGAGTTACTTATAATTTTATTTTCTCATACAACATTGATCACATTTCTTAATTTGTGTGAAATAGTTAAAACGATTTATAATTTGAGACGGATGAAGAAAATATTATTAGATGAGAGTGTAAAATTGACCTACACTTACAATGCATATCATTTGTATCCATTTCTTAAATTTTGTAAAAATGATTAAAATAAAGTATGTAATTTCTGTTTTGTTGCATGAGATAAGAAAAAGAAAAAAACAAGATTTTTTTTGAAGGGGTATATATTCAAAGAATGCTTACATCTCATGGATGGGCCGTGTATGTACCATGGGCCGTCTGTTCTCACTACTTTGGGCTGGTGACTTCATTTTGAATGAATATGTATCTAGAGAATTCTATTTGGTATCCCCACCTACAGCGTATGCCCCCAAACTATTCTCATGGTTCTCTCTATTAAACTAAAGTCTCGACTCACTTTCATTATTTATGTTAAAGGTCCAGTACAAGTGTGTTTTGTTTCTCTCATATTAATTCCAGACATTTGTATGGCAAAATGATCCATACACAAAACAAGTTTCGAACATTTATTTAAATTGTTTTTTGGTATTCCGAACGTTTTACAAATAAAATGTTCGGATCCCGTTTTGTATTTCAACCATTTTTTCTAAGAAAACTAATCTCTCAAACTCACAAAGAGTATAATAAAAATTAAATTAATTAAAATTTTGAAATAAGAAAGGAAGATTATTTATAGATATAATGATCGTTGATTCTCAGTTCTCTTATAATGAGGGACGGGCCGGAGGCCAACCTTATCTTCACAAGGAGCAAAAGTGGAGCCAAATCATGTTTCACCCCCTCTTTGTACAAGTCTCACTCCTCTTCAAATATTATTTGCATCTATTGGCACAAGCAAACCGACCTTTATTACAAGATTAAGCCAACTTAAAATGAAACTAAAGTCTTGAGCAAATAAAATGCCAAAATCTCATAATTTATAGCTCTTCAACAACTCGGAGAATTTGGATCCATTTAGTGTTTGGTTCTTCATGGTTGAGCTTAAGTACAAGAGTTCATTTAGATGCTTCTTTATATCGATTTTGGCTGTTTTCTTGTATTTGTTTTCATTATTTTTGGCTCTTGGCATTAATGTTTTTTTCCTCTTGGTATTAGCTACATTTTTTGCTATAACTGTTTTTTATATAATTAGGGTTAAATACAATTTTGTCCCCCAAAGTTTCACAATTGCTTGATTTTGACCCCAAGTTTCAATTGCTCGATTTTAACCCCTAAAGTTTACCCTCTTTTGTATTTGTTAGTCCTTCATGTATATTTTGACTTTTTTGACAAATAATATTTTATAAAAATTATAACAATTATAAAAATAAAAAGTATGCCAAAATTGATTTAAAAAACATTAAATAGTGTCATGTGGCTTATATTTCTTTATGTCGTCTTCTTCATATCGTATGCTTTTCATGGCACTTCCTATCGTATGCTTTTCTGAGTCATGAAAAATATACAACAAGAAGAAGACAACATAAATAAGAACACACATAAATTAATATTATTTTTAAAAATGACTAAATTTTCTCTATCGATTTTTCATTAAAAAATGCATTACATATTAAATTTCACAAAACCTATGCATTACATAAGAAATTTTAGAGTAATATGTTACATTTAGTTTTAGAATAAATCATGAAGGAGTAAGTTTAAGAGATTAGATTAATTCTAGGTTATGTTTTAGTAGCACTTTATTTAGGAATTATAGTATAACTATCACTGCTATGTTATAATAGTTATAATTATCATATTATGAGTATGCATATGCTTATATAAGCATTCTATTGCCTCATTATTGGAATGAATGAAAAAATAACCAATTTTCTTTTTTAAATTCTCTCTATATTCTAGAGTGTTATCCATAAAATATCTTATTCGTTTTTTTAAATTTTGGAGTGTGATCCCTACCTAAATGAGATCGTATCATAGAGGTATATGATTTGGGTCAACCCGCTTGATCTAACCAACCCAATCCACAAACAAGTTAGGTCGAGTAATTGGGTAAACTTAGTTTATGTTTTAATCAATTGACCTCCCTTGAGTTGTATTCCAATTTCAGTGATTTGAAATCCACTCAACCCAAACCAAACCAAACAATAGAAATTTAATAAAACAAAATAAGTTTTTCTTTTTACAATACAAAAGAAATACCCTCATTTTATTATCTCCTCTTGTTTCCCAAATTTTTATTCCCTCATGATCTCACATGCCACAACTACATATTCATAAATATACTATTATCTCATTCTTCAATCTGATATCTTACTATATTGGATAAATTATATCCACTAATTCATAAATGTACTACTATCTTTTTTTTTTATTATCATTTATTTTATGTTTATATATTTGATGCTAGAAATATATTGAAAATAGGTTACAGCCATGTTTTAGTGGAAAAAAAAGGTTGAATAATTTTTTTTTGAAAGAATATGGTGACATATTGTTAACAATCAAATTAGGACAAAAAATAAAAAAGAATGAGGGTAACCCAATAGTCAACCCAATCCAAACCAAAATTAGGCAGTTATATCCAATTTGATCCAATGTTGTTAAATCGATTCTCACATCAGATCTAAATTGTGGTTCCCTATATAATTTGGGTCCCGGTTTTAGCCAAACACAATCTAACACGGCACATGTACATCCCTACACACAAAATCCATCATTTTTAATGTGGATGAGAGTAGTGTTAGTAACCCAAGAATGTATGAGATTAGTGGAATCTTTAGAAATAACCGTGGCTAATCAATCCTAGGATTTGTGTGATTCTTCTCTCTCTCTCTCTCTCTCTCTCTAACTGTTGTGAATTCAGACAAAGGAAGTAGTAATCAATGAGTAAAGTAGCCTCAAGCAACAACAACAAATATACCTAAATCTAAGTGTAGAGCAACACCACAAGCATATTCAAAGCAACAAAGATAAGCAAATAAAGGAAGAGAACAAACACGCCAATATTGTTTACTCAATTCGGTCCAATATGACCCACTTTAGGGGAGAGAGCAGCTCTCCAATCCACTAAGATGAAAGTGGCACAAAGGGGTTACAAGAAATTAGCTTAAAAGCTCACAAAGAACAAAAACCTAATTTTTACCCATTTTTCAAGTAACCCACACTCTCAATGAATCATAAGAGAAAACACTAATGGAAACTTTTTGATCCTTCCATTGGTGAAATCTCACTACCCAAGGTGTTTACAATGTTTTCCAACACAAGAGAACCTAACTACAAAGACACTCAACCCTAAAGTTACCCCATTTGTATTTCCAAGTTTCTCTCTTTAAGCCACACACAACACATGAAAAATGAAGCCTTATATAGAGTCCAGAACCCGAGAAAACCGTGCCCCAATCACGACAACAATACAATACTATATGAACGTTATCCAAAAATCATCTCCCGAGTTTTCCTCATCGAGCCCTGAAAATTGTCGAAACAAAAGCTCCAAAACTCAGCCACAATCATGCCGCAATTTTACCAAACCGGATCACGATTTTGACACCACTTCATCCATCAAATTTTAAGTCAATTTTCAACAATAACAATGCTTTTGCTGAACTAAAAGCCATCTAACATATGGACTTTGCATTGCACGGCATGAGCGGCCAACCCTAGCTCATGAAGGAGCAAAAGCGCTATCCAATCAAGTTTGCAGCCCCAATATACAAGCTGCACTGCACCCTCATAAGATGTTATTTGAATCTACCAGCCAAGTATATTGACTCTTATTACAAAATTGAACCAACTAAATATTAATACGAAGTCCTAAGCAAAGTAAAATGATAAAATTTAAAAGTTTATGCCCACAATGTACTCTTCAATAACTTCGAAGATTTAAATCTGTTTATAGGTTAGTTCTTCTTGGTTAAACTTGAGTGCATGTATTTCTGTCTATGTTTCTTTCGATTTTTTTTTTTGTGTGTCTTGGACCTGCATATTTAGTCCCCTAGGCCAAGCAGGAGAGCCATTGGAAAAAGAGTGTTAGAAATGTATTTTAGCATTTTATTTTATTCAAATATTCTTTTTGGCTAAAAAGCAGCACACATTGCTTCAACCAATTTATTTATGCAATTATAAAAGAGACACGTTGTCTGATACACAACCATAGGTAGCTTTCATGAAACGGTGCCTATGTGTGGCTATGAATTGTTCTTATTTGTGCACTCATTAATTGAATGATTCATAAAAACATCAAAGCTTTTTGTTACAAACAAACTAAAAGGGAAGCTATGCAGTGATTCACGTTTGTATATTTCTTTTGTACCTTTCGAGCTAGTAAATTTGTTAAATAAATTACAACAAATGCAATTCAAAACAAAAAGCTTAAGCTTGCACAGTTGCATGTTTATTTCATCTACTTTGTTTTATAACTCTCAAAGAAAATTATTCTTAAAACAAAATAAATCAAAACAAAATTAACTTGCTTTTTTTAAGGAAAAATTAACTTGATTTTGATCGGTCCCCTATTTTTAATTGCTTAATTTTAGTCCCTCACTTTTCTTTATCACTCTATAACTTTTATCATCTAATTTGACGACGTGTCAATACATTGTTCATCTTTAATCCCGTGTATCATTTCCATTGACCTTCTTTTAGTTTCGTATGTTTTTTCTATTAAACTTTGAATGCTATTTAACACCATATTTTTTTAAGACTCTCATCAATTAGGCCATGTTGGATGGTCAAAATAATAAATTATCCATAATTACTGAAAAAGTAATGCTTACAACACTCTCTTTTCAATACTCTCTTCAATACTCACTTTTTAATTAACTTAAATCATAGTGGGTCTCACACTTTCGAAATGGATTCCACTTAAAGTGATGAGTCATACATTGATTTTATCCAATAAAAAAATGAGTGTTGAAGATAGTATTGAAAATAGAGTATCCATAGCATTCCTCATTATTGAAAAGGGGGACTAAAATTGCACAATTAAAAATACTGTGAAAAAAACTGCGGTTTACTATAACATAGGATTAAAATTGTATTTGAACCAATATTTTTTAACTTTGTTTGCAGTTTGGCTCACTAGTTTAGAAATTAAAAGTTGGTATAAAAATTGGTTGATTTTTTTTTATTGTTGGCTCACTGGTTTGATTTTTTTTTCCATATATTATTCATTGTCCTTATCAACTGAGTTAAACTCACGAGGACAAAAATTTATTGATCTTATAGCAATGCTTTTAATTTAAGAGAATTAATTAACATGCACAGTATATTTGCTATGTTAATTAATTGGTTGATTAACCAGTATATTTGAAAATTTAATTAAAGGTGTATTAAAATTTAAATTTAATCTCTAATTTTAAGCTATGTATATTTGAAAATTTAATCAATTTAAGTTATAAGGTCTGATTTAAGGTAAAAATTGCATTGGTTAACTTGTACCAAAAGTTTGCTTAGGTTAATGATTATTCCTTATTTTTTTTTCTGGTTAAAGGTAGTAAACTACATTTATGAAAGCATAAATCAGCTCATAAGGTTTTTTTTATTTTTAAAGTCGAACACCTTCACCGGATTTAAATTTGAGATCTCATAATATAGGAAAAAAAATTCAACATAAATTAAAAAGTCTAAAAGAGTTTTTTTAGGGGTAGTCTAGAAGAGTTATTACATTCTTTTTAGGGTTAAACAAGTTTTTCGTCCTTATAAATATAACGAATTTTGATTTTAGTCCTTAAAAAATTAAACTGAATGTTTTCATCCTCACAAATTTTTTTATTTTGTTTTTTTCGTCCTTAATGGCCCTTTTATGTTATGTCTGTTTATTTTTATTTTTTCGTCCTTAATGACTCTTTTATGTTCAAATTGTATCCATGTTATGTCTGATTATTATATTCGACATTTATATATTCATATTATGTTCAAAAAATGTCAAAAACACGTTAAAATTATATCCATTAAGGACCAAAAACAAAATAAATTTTTTTGTGAAGATGAAAACATTCAGTTTAATTTTATATAGACTAAAATCAAAATTCGTTATATTTATAGGGACGAAAAACTTATTTAACCCTTCTTTTTAATTATTTTTCTTTGAAAAACTCGTTTCAAGATATATTATGCATAATTTTGATTTATAGAATTGAAAAACTATACACGTTCTTTTTTAAAGAGAAAAAAAAATTAAACAAGTTGTAGTTGACATACGTCTAAAAAATGTTTTAGTTGACATAGATGATTAAGACTTTCACTCCAAAGAATTTGATTTTAAATCCAAAGTTTCTTCATAGTAAATGTGAATTTCTTCATAATTTTTTGTTAAAATTTATAGTCATTCCATCTTGCATAAAAGCCTACCACCTCTAATCTTTCAAAAGAAAAAAAAGTCCACCTCCTCTAATGTAACTTTTTTATTTTAATTAATAAATAAATGAGATAAATTTCTATGTACCAACGATATAAATTTTTTCTATACATACATCTAATCAAATTACAGATAAATTGAATGCATACAGATAAATTGAATGCATGTTAAAAAAAAAAAATAGTCGATTTATATGAATTAAACTAAAGTGTATTATAATTTTTGATACAAAGAGATGACTTTTTTGTGTGACCCCAAAGACATGACATATTACTATACAATATATATTTTTGTATTTATTTGACCATAGTTTTTATTTTGTTTAATAGTAATAAATGAATTTCTTGGGCCTTAGGGTTTCTTATATGATTTATTACCGCCTCTAGAAGAACACAACAATCACAATATTCATTCATACATTCACATTCACCAATCGCACAAAATTAAGGCTCAGCTTCTTAATCGCTTCTTCCAAATTCTTCACCAAACTAGCATGTTCTCTCCTCCCCAAGGTGAAATCTCTCCCCCTTCTCTTCTCTTTCTTCTCTATTTTCTTTTGCATTTTTGGGGGTAATTATGATTTTTTTTTTTAACTTTTCTATTAGATTTTTATTATGGCTATTCAATATATTCGTTTATTTGATCAAAGGAAGATAAAAATTTAGTCTTTTCTTTCTGGGGTTGAGTTTTAGTTTGATGGGTCTGTAGAAAAATGCATCATGAGTTTTAAATAAATGCTTTGAATCGTTAAATTTATATGCTTTTTTAATTCTATTGTACTAAGAAAGAGGTTTAATTTGTGATTCTTCAATGATTCATCTTATTTACCTTTGTTCAAAGTTATAGAAATGTTGTCTTTGACTCTGTCCTACTTTTTTGTGTGTGATGTTTGAATTGGTTATCTTTTCTACATTGGAGAGGTAGAGATCTGACATATTCTACAAAAAACAACTTTTTTGATCCTTACAGCTGAAATATCTAACCTCATTGAGTTTCCACAAATGGGCAGTGGAGACTCCAAGAAATGAGGAACAAATAGTTGGGGCATTTATTGAATTTTTTTTGTTGAATTGAAGTTTAGATGAGTTGGGTCCGGGGATTTATGAGGGTCAGAGTAGACCTCAAGACTTAGAGCATTGCCAGAAGAATTAGGGCATTTATACTGTATCAACTTATTTTTCAACCCCTGAACTTAGTTTTCAACCTCTTGTCGCTTTTTGGAGGATTGGACATTTATCTACTATTTAGCTGTGTTTGGGTAATTAGATGAAATTAAGGACTTGTGCTTATTGAATAAAAGTTATTTCTACAATCAGAAGAGGAAATATGGTTAAATTGTTTACGTGTAAGTTGTTAGTTGTTTTTATGTTATCTTGGGGAGCTTATTGAGATAAGCTGGAACAACTTATGTAGGCGTTATAATCTATTTTCATAAGTTCATAAGTTCATAAGCTTTAAATACGATGTCCCACACACACCCTTGATGCTAATTTAATTTTATGCTTTTTGCGGTTCTGGTTTAAGTGATCGGAAATATAACCGAACTATGTTATTAAAACATTCTTGTTGTTGACATGATTATTCATTTGCAGATTTTTGATGCTTAGAGCGATAAAGAGAGCTGCCCAGTCCGTTCATAAAATAAATAGAGGCAGATACGTGGAAGTGAGTAGAAATGGGCCAATTGTCCCGGTTGGACCAAATACCCACCACTGCCGGTTCTACATGCCGTATAAGTTTCATAGTGAAGCACGTAGTTCATTTTTGGGGCTTGCGACAAGGGAAAGCTTTAACAAATGCGGTTCTTTTAGAAACTTTTCTGTAAGCTCAGCAAGTAATGGATTCACGCACCATTCTCAGATTGCTTGGAAAAGGCTGTACAGAAAGTACTGTTCCAGTGGTGATAGTAGTAGATTTTCTCCCACCATAAATATGATTGCTCAGGCAGTGAGCTTGGCTTTGACTCGCTCTTATTTGCTGGTACCTGGTATTTTTGCATTTACATGTGGAGAGCTTGCATTGTCCCAGCGATGGGGAGATGCAGAACGTTTCCAACCACAGGAAGGATTGTATATGCGTGCGCAGGATGGGTATAATTACATGTTTACATTTACGTTCATGATAGTTGAAGGTTTTGTCTTATTAGCGAGGGCTCTATATCTAGCAATATTATTCACTCCAACCATTGTGATGGGACCGTTTGCAGATTATTTTGGACCAAATTTTAGGAAACTATGGCTCCGCGTTGTTCATCGAACACTAGAAAAAGCAGGTCCTGCTTTCATAAAATGGGGTCAGTGGGCAGCTACGCGGCCTGATCTTTTTCCTCGAGATCTATGCACTCAGCTTTCTGAACTTCATAGTAAAGCTCCTGAGCATAGTTTCAGCTACACAAAGAAAACCATTGAAAAAGCATTTAACCGAAAACTTCCCGAAATTTTTGACAATTTTGAAGAGATTCCTGTTGCATCTGGAAGCATTGCCCAAGTGCACCGTGCTACATTAAAATATCGTTATCCTGGTAAACAAGCAAAACCGCTGGTGGTTGCCGTAAAGGTTAGACATCCTGGTGTGGGAGAATCAATCAGAAGGGATTTTGCTATTATCAATACGGCAGCAAAAATTTCCATGTTCATTCCTGCTCTTAAGTGGTTAAGATTAGATGAGAGTGTACAACAGTTTGCAGTTTTTATGATGTCCCAAGTTGACCTTGCTAGGGAAGCTGCCCATTTGAACCGCTTTATCTATAATTTCCGCAGCTGGAAGGATGTTTCTTTCCCTAAGCCTGTCTATCCACTTGTGCACCCTGCTGTATTAGTAGAAACATATGAAAAGGGAGAAAGTGTCTCACGTTATGTTGATGGTCTTCAAGGACAAGAACATTTTAAATCTGCTCTTGCTCACATCGGGACTCATGCACTTTTGAAGATGCTTCTGGTAAAATATCTTTCATTTGCAAATTTCAATGACATTGCTATCATGTGGTTTTGGATAGAGTCCTTTTGGGTTTTGTTGATTTATTATGAACCATAATAGCGAAGTGTTATAAAGGACGGCTTTGCAATGTGATTTATTTTTATTTTTTTTGACAAAAGCCGGCATTATCATTATACAGTCAGAATATTGATCTCAGTCCCCCGTGAGCTCAGCTCAGTTGGTATGGACAATGCATAATATATGCAAGGTCCGGGGTTCGAACCTCGGACACCACCAAAAAAAAAGAATATTGATCTCAAGTAATTAGACAGAATATTAGTGAAATTGTTAGTCCAGTTGGAAAAATGACAAGTGCGATCCGAGATTGTTTAACTAGCATGGATCGATGAATCAGTTTTTTTGGAAAGAAAGATACCACACATAGATAATCATGATCGAGATCAATGTTAGATACTAAGATAACTTGTTTATGTAATAAGCAATTGTGAATCGTAAGTTTGACAAAACAAAGTGTATTACTTTGAGTTTTTCTAATTTCCCTTTTCTTTGTCAAGAAATATTGCAACAGAAATCCTTTTCAAAATAGACTCTGGTTGTTACTCTTTATTGGGATTAGAAAGCTCTGTGTTTGCAATTGAAAATATAGGGTATAGGAAGTTCTAGAAACATTGCATGTGATCATTAATGAAGACCTTAGTATGAGTAGTTTTACTGAAAAATTGGTTTTATAAACATATAAATAGTTAGCTTTCCTTTTTAAGGGTATGAATCCAGCTGGATTTTAGAGAGTGAAATTTAAGTTACAACTGCTAATGAGAAAAAAAAATTATTGAAGCGGATTCTCCCAGATATCCGTTATTTGTTGCTTATATTTTCCCCCTAATTCCGAAACTTCTTTTTTATCTGTGGTTTTCAACCCTTTGTAGTAGCCTTGTTTGCTATGGGGTAAACTAAACTTGTCTTCTTAGGTGCTCGTATTTTGATTTTGAGGAATTTATTTGTTGGAGAGTGTTGCCTTTTCTT
>Ga0228711_1000463_pt1 | contig 49485 bp, 25 predicted proteins | sample MedpolnodulmetaG_2_FD_177996 | JGI IMG/M metagenome (GOLD analysis project Ga0228711, IMG submission 177996) | Root nodule microbial communities from Medicago polymorpha collected in Santa Monica, California, United States - brown nodules | ecosystem: Host-associated > Plants > Roots > Nodule...
ATTTCCCTTATGTTAGGGGGTCAAAAGAGCATATTTCCCTAAACATGGGGGGTCACTTTTGCCATTTTTTTTAATAGGGGCCAAAATCGCAACATTTTGAAACTTAGGGGGCGAAAAGTGTAGTTTAGCCTAAATTTTATCAATTCAACTGTCAAATTAAAAGTTCTTGCAGAAAATATAGTGTACAAATTTTCATAATTTAAAAACTTGTACTTCACCAAAGAGCTTCAATTTAGCAATAATTACAAACTTTACCTAAAAAACGATTATAAAATCACATAACTATAATCAATAGTTGGGTGGGTAGATGAAATCTAATGATTACAAAGAGATTAAACTTAGTAACTGACACAAGATTTACTCCTGAATGAATCTCCAGCTTATACGTGTGTTTGAAACACAAAGGGCCGAGGGTTGCATAGACGTGTTAATATTGCTGAACTTGATTTTCATCAAGTTTATTAACTATGCAGGTAGACTTTTAATAAGAACATAAACGTTCAAACTGAAGAATTGGAAGCTATCTGGATCTGTCAATTCAGATACTTGGTCAATAGCAGATTTAAGGTTGACAAGTTTCAAACACAGACATGGCTACTGGCAATTTTATGCACATTGGTAGACAAACAGAATCCTACAGCCTAAACTATTCACATTAAGATTGTTCTTTATATATCCAAGACAAGGTTTTCAATGATTGATAGATTCAAGTCACAAATTTATAACATTCAAAATAAGAAAAGAAACATCACCCTTTGAGAACTTCTTTTGTTGCCTCCTCCATGTCAGAAATCAAGGCAGGCATACCATGCTGAGAGAGAAAATCAACACTTCCCAGAAATTTCTGCTGGTCTTCCCCATCAACCACGTCTCCACTTTCCTGCGTATATCACAACATAGAAGAGAAGAAAAACTTTAAGGTTCAATAATGTGGCATGTCATATGCGAATTTGGTGGAAAGTATTCACATTGTAATTGAACAAGTTTGGCCAGTTGCAGACATTAAGAGTTGATCATTGGAAGACAGTAAATGGATTCCCTACGGTTTGATTGGAAAGCTTTCAAATTTCTATCTACCTTGATATTTGACCTATGCGTTGTATCAAGCAACTGAGTAGCAAAAACATCAATTTAAACTACAGAACTTAGTCCCAAATCTCACTCATTATTATTATTCCTATATAAAAGAACTTGTGCTCCCAACCACTAGGAGGGAAAATGTTAAAATTAAATCTTTTAACATATTCACATATAATCGGTTTGCTGCTGTAATAACTTCATATCTCAAACACTTTAGTGAGATCAATCATCCAAACCAGAGGTTTTTGTAAATAAAATAATTAGAACATTAACCTTAAATCCCAAAAGTGTCAGGAACCATATTTGCTCCAAATTGTGAGAGAAAATTGTAATAAGATCTTTAATTTTAATTTCTTTTTTCCATTTTTTTACTCATTCTACTAAATAGACAGATATTAATTTTTTTCATAAGAAACTCCTTTGGAAATCCAAAATACCCCAAACTCGAGCCTTCCACTTGGATAGCTGTACTCAACAAGACTAATACTAACAAACATTACAATGGTGAAGACCCATGCTCCTAACAAGGCATTGTTTTCAAATTTGTACTTGTGTTTCTGTGGTGGAGAAAGAGCTGCATGTTGTTGGTCAAGTACAGAGTTTTTTTCCTGGTAGAAGAGTGTGAAAGTTCTCTGTAATATGCTGTGTCTGCTGTCTCTGGAACTTTGAATTGGAGTCAAGTAATGCTTTTCGGAAAAGGATGTGCCTTAATTCTTTAGGGAGTCAATTTTCGGAAAGGACGGTGCCTTGATTCTTTAGGGAGTCTCTTGGTAGATTTAAAGAGACATACATAGGAGAGAGAACAAATACACACTGGCAGTAGAGGAAATGAATTGTAAGAAATTTAACTTAGCAATGATGCATTTCACATCCACCTGAAATAGTTTATTTTATTGAATATATCTCAAATAACCTCTTCATTGATACTAATATAAAGATTATTTCTGCACCAGATGGATATCTGCACACTACAAAAAAGGAAAATACAAAGGCAGCCCATACATTCAAAAGATTTCATCTCACTACTCATTTCTTCCTTGCCCTTTCTCCCTCCCTCTCCTTCTAGGTCTCCTTGCCCCCTAACAGATTCTATCTCATTCCTTCCATCACACTATCATGTGTACTTGGAATCACATTGTATCCTCAAATAGGGCGTTAATCTAATAATCTCATGTTTATCCGTCCTTTCTACCTACGGTAACATTTGCAGAAATGTGCCATGATAAAGTATATTTGGATATTTTATATAATATGGGTTCCTTGATACTAATTATATACTCGAAGTATCTGAATCCTAATCAACACTGATCTTTGGTGAGAGAAATAAAAAAAACTCATCGCAACGCAAAAGAATAGAAAAATGGTGTCACAATGAATAGTCATAAGAATAATAAGAGAGATGGTTGTTCTTACCATTAAAAAGTTAGAGCTTTCAAGGCTTCGTGCAGTGTTAATATATAGATGCCTTCCTAGTATATTGACTTGAACTTTTGTGCATAAGCTAAGCATTACGGTTGCCCAAACTGACAATGCCATTCTTGTGAAACCTAGGGAAAAAATAGCACAGAAGTATGCTTATTTATTTTGAAGCCTTATTTGTTTTGGTTATAACGGCAAGATGAAATGAATTAACACGGAGAGGAAACTAAGAAAGAGAGTGAAGAGCAGATTCATACTTAGAATTTTGAGTCTGCCCCATAAATCTAGTTTCTCTGATTGTGTTAAAGTGTTGAGCTGACCCTTTCCTTGTATGAGGCGTTGGAGAAGGTGAGAAAGATCCAAGTCTTGAGCTATCCGGCAACTTAAGTCGTGCATAGAATGAGGTAATGTAATTGTATCAGAAATTCTTTGAATATTCTCAAAGTGAGCTTGCATCCTATGATGAAAGACATACGTGGCAATATCAACAAACAGTAAGAAGCATTGAATTGAATTGAATTGAATTGAATGAAATATGATGATATAATTAATATTATTGACTTAACTGAGCTTTGATAAGTTCGTCACTTTGTCTCTGAACATCGAGTTCCATCTCAAGTGCATCAAGTCTTTGCCTGTGAGCACCGTAAAGCTTATACAAACAATAACCACCTCCAACAACACCAACGGACAGGAAAATCTTCCTCCTGTGTCGTCTCCAAAAATCCCTAATAATAATAATTGAAAACAAAAGAATGCTGAAATGCATAGAAATGAATAATTGAAGCAACCCAACCCAACCCATGTTGTAAAAGAAGAATTGAATTTACCTGACAGAGAACATTTTTGTTGAAAGTGTAGCAGTGGAAAACACGCCGCAAGGATAAGAGTATAGAACGGACACGAAGAGGAAGAAAGTGTGTTGGGTTGTGTTGGATTACCTTGATTCAGCTTTTCAGAATCGAATCGAATCTCAGACTATGTTATGTTGTGTTCTTCGATTTATTTACAACAAAAGCTAAGAATCTAAATATCAGAATGCTACAATTTTTTATTTTTTTATTCAATAAAACATCAATTTAATTTTTCCTTCAAGCAAAAAACATCAATCTAATTTCTACACTATTTATTATTATTTTTTTTTTGTGAGGACTTTGTTCGCTATACTACTAGACTCTAACCCGTGTCATGCACGGGTATCGCACAGGTTTTGAAGAATATAAATATCATATTGATTATACATTCAATACTATGTTATGAAACGACTGCAAACAGGATAAAAAAATGCAAAAAATACATCAATTTAAGTTATTAACTTTGTTTTCTTACCAAATAATATTGCCAGTTGTGTTCCTGAATTTCTTCTTTGTTAATAATGAAAAGAAATTGCAATCAGAAAAAGAACCGCTAGGGCATTTGTGACTCTAAAAAATATATTTTAGTACGGTATATGAATTTTGGAAGCAACAATATATCAATCAAAATGGAAGTGGTTTAGTGGTGAAAATTGTAAAGTGTAGTCATATGGTACCCGATTTTGGGCGAGATTAGGGTCAGATCAGACTGTCTAACATTCATATATATTTATACATATAAAGATTAACACCTATACAAAATCCATCAACTTAATTTTTAAAGTATTTTTTCTAGGAATTTTTAAAGTATATTTAAAATCCGTCAATTAATAACTAAATTAAAGAGAGAATAATAGTTTACAAACTAAGTTGAGAGTTTGTTCTAGGCTTAATTGCAGTTTTAGTCCTCTAACGTTCCCAAAGTTGCGATTTTGGCCCCTCAAGAAAAAAACTACAAAATAGTCCCCTAAGTTTTGCAACTGTAGTAGTTTTGGCCCCCCAAGGCAAAAAAAAAATAAAAAATTAATACGTGGCACCTCACTTAGGGTGCCACGTCAACGTAGACCGAGTCAATATCAGCCTTGGGGGCCAAAACTACCACAGGTGCAAAACTTAGGGGGCTGTTTTGTAGTTTTTTTTCTTAGGGGGCCAAAATCGCAACTTTGAGAAAGTTAAGGGGCTAAAACTGCAATTAAGCCTTTGTTCTATTTTGTTGTATAAGGAAACTTGGAATCTAGAAAATAACTTGGCTACTTTTGAAGAAGACTTTCAACCTCCCAGCAACTCTAACCACAAGAAGAAGAGCACCTCACAAGATACTTAACATAACTAGCACTCACGTGGACAATGAGACTTGTACACGAAGCAACAAATGTCTAAGGAATTACTTTATGGATGCAAATGAAAGAATAAAGGTAACGTGGGCCTATAAGAATGGTGTTGGGCCTGTAAGAAATAGTGAGAATTGGGCTTAACCCAAAGAGAGAAATGCGAAACCCTAATCGATACACTATATAAAGCTACACTAACCCCTTACACCATTCTCCAAGCCTCTCAAATTCATTCTCTCTCACACAAACAAAACCCTAGCAGTAGCTGCAACTCAATCATGGCTGAGGGTCTTGTTCTTCGCGGCACCATGCGTGCTCACACCGATGTCGTTACTGCCATAGCCACTCCAATTGACAACTCCGACATGATCGTCACTGCCTCCCGTGACAAATCCATCATCCTCTGGCATCTTACCAAGGAGGACAAGACCTATGGTGTACCCCGCCGCCGCCTCACAGGTCACTCTCATTTTGTTCAGGATGTTGTTCTTTCATCCGATGGTCAATTTGCTCTTTCTGGTTCATGGGACGGTGAGCTTCGTCTCTGGGATCTCAACGCTGGAACCTCCGCTCGCCGATTTGTCGGTCACACCAAAGATGTTCTCTCCGTCGCTTTCTCCATCGATAACCGTCAGATCGTGTCTGCTTCTCGTGACCGCACGATTAAGCTCTGGAACACTCTTGGTGAGTGCAAGTACACTATCCAAGATGGTGATGCTCATTCTGATTGGGTTAGCTGCGTCAGATTCAGCCCTAGCACTCTTCAGCCAACAATTGTCTCAGCCTCATGGGACAGGACTGTTAAGGTTTGGAATCTGACCAACTGTAAGCTGAGGAACACACTTGCTGGACATTCTGGTTATGTCAACACTGTTGCTGTTTCCCCTGATGGTTCTCTCTGTGCCTCTGGTGGGAAAGATGGAGTCATTTTGCTCTGGGATTTGGCTGAGGGAAAGAGACTTTACTCTCTTGATGCTGGTTCCATTATTCATGCTTTGTGTTTCAGTCCTAACAGGTACTGGCTCTGTGCTGCTACTGAGTCTAGCATTAAGATCTGGGACTTGGAGAGCAAGAGCATTGTTGAGGATTTGAAGGTTGATCTTAAGACTGAAGCTGATGCTGGCGGTGTTACCACCACCAAGAAGAAGGTATATTTTTTAATAATCAATATTGACTGTTGATTCGTAGTTAGGAATTAGAATTGTTTATAATCATAATATGCGTTGTGCTTTTGTTTATCCCTTATGCTCTCTGAAATTTATATGTTGACTGACTTGATAGTTGTCATGTTTTTTAAGTTTCTCCTTTTATGTTGAAATGTTTGACTGTTGTTTATTCTTACATTGCAAAGAACAATTGCTGTGTAATTGTTTTCTGACTAAAAGCATGGTTAAGATTGGATGGATTCTGGTTTTTATGCTACCATGTTTTAAGGGTTTCCTCTTGTTTTGAGCTGAAGGATTAACTAATTGGTTTCTGTTCAATTCTGTTAGTTTAACTGACAAGTAACATTGTTAACCATTGATTAGGGTGATTTGTGCTAATGTTTGTGTTGAATTGTTATGCGTGTGACATTGAATTAAATATTTTCTTTTGCTTTGATTTTCCGCTTAAATCTGTTCTTTGATTATTGAAATACTGTGGTTTGATTAGTAAAATAGCAAATGCCTTCCTCTCATTCATGTCATTTTGTGAGATTAATCCATTTAAATTACTTAGCAAAAACCTTTTTTTTTTAAACCAACTTCCAAGTTAATGTTCTAGCATTTTATCCTATAATTCATGTATAGATATTTAAATAATGCCTTCCTTGCGTTCAAGTCATTTTCTGAGGTTAATATTGCAAGATATTTTAAGTTTGTCTCCTTGGTGATATTTATCATCCATGGTTTAAAATGTAATGTTTTCAAGTCATCGATTTACTCCATTTACTTGATAGGCCACCATCCTTGCATTCATATCAATATATTGGATTATTCCAATACATTTCCAAAGTTTGCCATACAGTGTTGCTAATCATTCTTTATTGGTTTGAATTATTTTTTGCACCCTACAAATTACAAATATAATTGTTTGCATCTCATCCATTTATTTGGTTTATTTTTGTAATTGTATTTCAGGTTATCTACTGTACTAGTTTGAACTGGAGTGCCGATGGAAGCACCTTGTTTAGTGGATATACTGATGGTGTTGTTCGAGTTTGGGGAATCGGGCGTTACTAATAAAGTTGCAGTAATGTTATGTTTGAATCAGATTTTATCTTTGCTTTGGATTTTTGAGACAAACTTAGTTATTGCTTTACCGTAGAAACAATTTTAATTTTGATGACAGTGGCTTTGTGGCCTGCTTTATTTATTTTGAAATGTTCTCTTTGTTTCTTTCTTCATCTAAGTAAACAAGTATAATCTTTATTTTGGAATATGCATGAAAGTTTAGTTGAGGCACCATGACACCACCATTACATTGTCCTGCCATGAAGCATTACATATTTATTTGCGTGAGTAATCTAAATGGTTCTAGTTCTATAAATACTTTGTTAGAAGAAACATTTCTTCATTTCCATGGTGCTATGTCTAGGATGAGAAATGTTTAGAGTTATAGTTCCTATAAATACTCTGTTAGAAGAAACATTTCTTCATTTCCATTCTGCTGCTAGGATGAGAAATGTTGAGTTAGTGGCAGCGTAGTCACCAGCGTTCAATCAGAAAAGCTGCTTTGGTCTTGGATAAAAATAGACGCCCCTTGTGGTACCTGGGAGTATTAGAAGTGCATTAGAAGTGTGCTCCATGCCGGAATGTTTGAGAAGTGAAACATTTCTGGAATATTATTCATTTTAATGCCTTTTTTAATAGAAGGAACTTTCATTTTCTAAACTTTCTCTCACGTCAATAGAATCATACAGGTGCTATTGATTTCATTGCTTCTAGTCTAAAGCTTTGTTTAAGCGTAAACATTGTCGATTCTAAGTGCTGTTGGAAATAATATCTGCATTGGAAGACTTTCTAAAACAAGTCGGGGGTATATACAGGACCAATCTGTTACTTTTTGTCATTCACCGACGCCCGTGCGAGATCGATTTACAAACATAACATTTTTTTTTTTGAAGGAACAAATAGAACATTTGTTGGTAAGTTACCAAGCTAGGTTTGAACAGTGTTTACTCTTCGTTTGTTTTGGATGATAAGGCAAATTCATCACAAAAGGGAGTTAAGAGTTACTCTAACAAAATTACTCAAAAAACAAAGTGGGTAGAGTCTGCACTAGTTAAAGTTCGTTTTTCACTATTTGTCTTTGATGAAATATTGTTTTAATAGAACTTTAATAGAACAAATATTTAATAGAACAATTCGAAAATAATTACACCCACATATTGTTTTATTACACCCAAATTTACTTCAAAATTTAATCAAAGCTGCCATATATAAATTTTCTCAAAATTCTTTCTTTATTGTCGCACTCCTATGAAGCTTAGATACTCTAAAATGGAGACATATCTGTATCGGATAACGATACTCTGCGGATGCTCTCGGATACGTACCCACAGAGTATCAGAATTAATTATTTTAATATATATTTTATCGGATACTTATAAGATACTCGACATATACATATAGATACTTATAAGATACTTCAATGGAGATGTATATGATTTAATTTAAGATATGAATCACTATTTTCGATAACCAATTACAAATTATGTTTTGGGTGGATGAAAGTAACGAGAGAGATGAGATAACCTTACATATGAATGAAAATAGAATATGATATATATGAAAACTTTACATTTTTATTTTGATCAACGTGTATTATTTTTTGTAAATTGTGACTTTTACAATTATACAATATTGAAGAGTAATCAATGTTTTTTTTTAAGTATTTTACATGCATATAAATTTTAGTATAAATATTTTGTTAACGTATCTTGGGCGTATCGTATCCTAATTTTAAAAATTTTGCGTATCCGCGTACCCGAATCGTATCGTACCCGTATCCGTACTACGCATCCGGGCTTCATAGTCACACTCTAAACTTTCACCCCTCTCACCATAAACACCATGGATGCGCAACCCATCGCAATGAATGATTCAAGATTCCACCAAAACATACTCTATTGCATATAGGTAAATGAATCCCCCCTCCCTCCCTCCCTCCCTCCCTCTATTTTTCAATGATTTTGAGTTTCTATTTTGTCTTTGTTTTGTCTTCTATGGGGAAGTAGTTCTTCTATGGTGTGTGCGTTAACTATGTTTAAGTGTTAATCCCAAGTTAACATAATTTAAATTTACGTACTCCATCAATTAAAACTTAAAATATGGTTAACTCAAATTAAGTATTAGGTATGTACAATTAAACTTAATTTAAGAATGTGCAAACTGTTAACTAATAAAGTTTAAGTATGTAGACTTAAACTTAGATTAGGTATGCACAAATGATAACCAAATGTTAACGTTGTTTAAATTTAAGAATGACTAAATCGTTTAAAATAAGGTCAACGCAAACTAAGTTTATGCTTGTACATGTAAACTCAATTTACGTATATACAAACTACTACCTTTACCATTTATTTTTATGGGCTTTTTTTTTTTTTTTTTCTCTCCAAGCTACTTCATTCAATTTGTTTTTGCTACTTCTCTAAACCCAATTTGACTATTTTGTTCTCTCCGGTAAATGGACGTTGAAGGAGAAGAAAAAGCTGCAAAACATATCAAAAATGAAAATTGAATGTTACCTTTTTAAATTGGGAAAAAAAAACTGCAAAGAAATGAGGAGAAAGTTGTACGATTGGGTTTTCGAAGATTACGAAGAGTGGGTTTCGGTGAAGAAAAAACGAAGAGGTGCGTATTCTTTGGGTTTGGGAAGGAGGAAACACATATTAGGTTTTAGAAGAGATTAAGGGGCTTGTGTTAATCTAGATGAATAAAATGATACAATGGAAATGAGGTAAAAAAGTAAATTTGTGTTCATCTTTTTTTTTTTTTACAGGGGGCAAACCCAAAAGTGCCTATATTACAGGGCTAAAACACTATTAACCCTTTATTATATTTTAAGGATACTTTAGTCAATTTAGGGCGTATCTAGGTTTTATTGGGGTTGTAACTAGAAATTTTCTTTTTTCTATGATCATATATATATAGGCCCCGTTTGGTTTGAGCTTATTTTGAGCTTATGTAAATAAATAAGCTTTTACTTTAATTTATAAACTCTCACTAACGAAAATTGTATCTTCATAAACGGGTTTTTCATAAACTACCTTAAAAACTTATAAATAGTACATAAAAACTTATTTATTTGCATAAACTGTTGTATATAAGCTCTAAAATAAGCTAATCCAAACGGACCCATAGAGATTAATTTTCTTTAAATGATTTTCTTTTTTACGACATTAAGAGATTTTTTTTTACAAATGACATTAAGAGATATATACTACTACCTATGTTTGCACATGTAAGATAACATTAAAGATAATTGATTTCACAATGGTAATTTATTTAAAATCGTAAAAATGGTAATCTGTTGAAATTAGTTTCTTTTTGTTAATACAAATTAATTAATATAAATTTATCTTTAAAATGTTATAATTCAAAACTATTTGATATTTTCTTTCAATTTTGTTTTTGATATTTATAAATTAATTATTTCAATAAAATTCCTTAAAAGCTTTTTTAAAAAGACAAATTCTTTAAAATCGTTAAAAAAAAATTCCTTAAAAGAATTTTACCAAATTAATATATGTGAAACAATTAAATGCATCGATTCCCTCAAAAAAAAATTAAATGCACCGATTGAATTCAATGATATGATAAAGGTCATAGTTGGCAATAACATTATCATTCAAAGACCAATCGTAACTGAAAACCACTATAAATTACCAATCATTTTGGTGAATGAACAAAAAAGACAAAACACTTTTCTTTAAAACACAAGAAAACATCTCTTACAATTGCCTGTGTTAAAACTGAGACAAAAATCTTTTGAAAGAAATTTCATGGCACCTTCTCTTTTCTCTACACCCTTCATTCACCCTGGTCTCCAACCTCTTGTCGCCAAAATGACCCTCTTTGATACCATACTTTTCTATGTTAGTGTTTTTGTAATTTGAGTTCAATTTTTGTTTAATAAGTTCAAACATTTTATTTAAGTTTCAAGCTAATTAATCAATCGTAAAATAATATATAGTGAATTTATGTAGGTGATACATTTTGTGGACAAAATTGTGTTGTGGCATAAGCTTCCAGTGTTGTTGGGGGCAATATACTTGGGAATTAGGAGACACTTACACTTTCGTTACAATCTGTTGCATGTTGGAGGAGTGAGTGGCAACAATTATGATACACAACACTATGCATATCGTACTCCGGCAGGCACGTGCAACCACCCCGACGATCACTTGATCGGTAGTCAGGGAACTATCATTGGCCGAAATATGCCTCCTACGACTTTAAATTACGGGGTAACTAAGCCATTTGATTCTTTGATCTTGTTTTATTTTGATGTCATATTAGTATCAATGATGATTAATTGGTCATGTATATTATTTACGTGCAGCTGTTAGACCCTCATCCTGCAGTGGTGGCCTCTAAGCTTCTAGCAAGAAAGAGCTTCATAGACACAGGGAAGCAATTCAACATGATAGCTTGTTCATGGATACAGTTCATGATTCATGATTGGATTGATCATTTGGAGGACACTGAACAGGTTCAATATATTTATTAATTATATACGACTGTCACAATCTATGTTAAATGAGAATACAAGAAAATGCTCATATTATTTTAAAGAATATCATTTCATTTTTTTTTCATTGTATTATATAAATATTATATGTAAATATTTTTGTTTTTTCCTTTTTTATATTTTACCTGAATCTAAAACATACATATCTGTATAATTCACAGAATTGTTTTTAAGGAGCTAATGTAACAAAGGGACATAATAGCAGAGTGAATGTGAATTTTACACATGACTAGGAATTAAAACTAATCTTATCCTCTAATTTTGCCAACCAATTCTCCAAAATCTTAATGTATTTTTTGTACTATGGATCAAAGCCAATTGCATTTCTTGCATAATGTTTGGAATAGGTGGAAATCAGTGCTCCTGATGGTTACTCAAGCGGCTGTCCTCTGAAGACTTTCACATTTTTCAAGACTAAGAAATTCCAAACTGGCTCCTCACACATGAAGTTTGGCTTCCAAAACATTAGGACTCCTTGGTGGTAAGTAGTTTAGTTTGTATGCACTATTTCACAGTAAAACAACAGTTTTACATATGCATTCAATCATATCTCACCATGTAAATACTTGTGAAGATATTTAAGGAACTGACGTAACAAAGGGACATAGTAGCAAGATTTGATTGAATGCACGTGCAATACCTTTTTACATCGACAATTTAAATCAGTTAAATCTATATCTTAACCACCTTTTAAATTTGATGGTTCAATATATAGCTTTTTGCTGATTGAAAATTTAGTTCAGCAATAAGGAATATTGGAAGAACATGCTCATTTAGAGTTTACTATTGTTTTTTGGTATGTGAATTATTAGGGATGGAAGTGTGATATATGGGAACAATGAGAAGGGAATGGGAAGAGTAAGGACATTCAAAGAGGGAAAGCTGAAGATCGCAGAAGATGGGCTTCTTGAGCATGATGAGAAAGGTATTCCCGTATCCGGCGATGTTCGAAATTCATGGGCTGGTTATTCCCTTCTGCAGGCTTTGTTTATCAAAGAGCACAATGCAGTATGTGACATGCTAAAAGTAAGTCAAATTATTTTCATCTGTTGCATAACTTGGCTCCATTTTTTGCCACTGCACTCATTTTTTGCCTCGGAAATTAATATGCGGTTTTGTGTTCTTTGCTTATAGGAGCACTATCCTGATTTTGATGATGAGCAACTCTATAGGTATGCAAGATTGGTGACTTCAGCAGTCATTGCAAAAATCCATACAATTGATTGGACTGTAGAACTCTTAAAAACTGATACTCTTTTGGCATCCATGAGGATCAACTGGTAAGTCTGCATAAGGATATATTTTGAAGAAAACAGGCTGTTTTTTTTAATTAATACAGTTGTCTATGCAGCTAAAGTAAAACCTTCATTTTCTTTTGGCAGGTATGGATTTTTGGGGAAGAAATTCAAAGATTCATTTGGAAATATTTTGGGACCCGAGCTTAGTGGATTAGTTGGTCTTAAGGAGCCAAGAGATCATGGAGTTCCCTATTCGCTTACAGAAGAGTTCACGAGTGTTTATAGGATGCATGCACTCTTGCCTGAGGAGCTTGTCCTTCGAAACATCAAGCCTACAACAGGAGAAGACAAATGCCCTTCAATACTTGAAAAGTATACTCTTATCTCTCATTGATTCTAGTTTTGTACCCAAGAGTTAAGAGATTTTATGTTTCTTTTGAGTTGCTTTTAACATGAAAACATTTTTTCATAGTGTGGTTCTGAATGCGAAGGGTAACAAATATAATTCCATATGTTATTTAGGGTGCCAATGACAGAAATGATAGGAAAACAAGGGGAAAAAAGGCTTTCAAAAATAGGAATGGAGCAAATGTTAGTATCCATGGGTCACCAACCATGTGGTGCTGTTACTTTGTGGAACTTTCCAACATGGCTAAGGAACCTCATTGCACATGATATCGACGGAGAAGAAAGACCTGATCCAGTTGACATGGCTACTATGGAAGGTAGTGTAGTGCAATACCTTTTGCAAGCATGCTTTTGTAATAATTTTATATGATCAACTTGTTCTAAAATGATGAATCTTCTATCTACTAGTTTATAGAGATAGAGAAAGGGGAGTCGCGAGGTATAATGAATTCAGAAGAAACATGCTAATGATCCCAATTAGTAAGTGGGAAGATTTAACAGATGATGAAGAGGTTATTGAAGCTCTCAAAGAGGTATATGATGATGATGTTGAGAAGCTGGACTTGATAGTTGGTCTCCATGCTGAGAAGAAGATCAAAGGGTTTGCTATAAGCGAGACTGCTTTCTTTATCTTTGTGATCATGGCTTCAAGGTAAGTTTTCAGCACTAAATAGTATGCAAATAAAATATAATTAATTTGGCCTGGAATTTTATGGTTTTCTGTGGTGACTACGATGTTTAGGAGGCTAGAAGCTGATCGTTTCTTCACAACAAATTTCAACTCCAAAACATACACAAGCGAAGGTTTTGAATGGGTAACCAAAACAGAGTCTTTGAAGGATGTGATTGACAGGCACTTCCCTGAGATAACTGAAAATTGGATGACAAGCTCAAGTGCATTCTCTGTGTGGGATTCAATGCCAGATCCTAAGAAATACATACCTCTATATTTGAGATGAGCCCCACAAAAATTGTTTGGTTTAGAACCACTTTCAAGTGCAACTAAGTCATAGTTTTACTCCCATACTCTTCCATTGATTTAGAACCACTTTCAGAATGTTTTGTTCGTATTTGTCTTTTAATAACTTGAGCGTAATTGCTCTGTATTTCATTTTACAACGTAAACTTTTATGTTACGATTCAAGCCGTTCTTTCTGATACCTCAAAAGTGAAATATATAGATTTATCCTGTTACTCTGAAACTTACGGAATCATGTACTATGATTTAACTGTGAAAACGTACACAAATACGTACCAAATAAAATTTATACTTAGTTTTGTTTGGAAACAAGATTCAATAAATTAACAAACAAGCATGCACGACTGCAACCAGCTACAAACAGTTATATCAATCTGGCGAAAACCAAAATGAGACCATCAGAGATTTGATTGATACTCATTGATTCCCTGTAATGTACTTGGAAAAATTCTTTGGACACCTCTGGCATATAAATAAAATGATTGTATATTGTAGTGCCATAGTAGTCTACATTTTGAAACTCACAAACTACTCACAACAAGAAAAATGGCCTTCATATTGCACAATCAAGAGTGAATACCAAACAGAAGCTTGCAAGTCGCAAAAGTCGTCTTTGTGATATATGAACAAACAAACAATCAGCAAAAGCTCACTTGTCTTTTAGAAAACATCCCCTCTCTAACTTGGGGTGATAAGCACAACCCTCTTCATCAGTTTTGACTTTTGGAAGCATTGTATAGGAACAATAAATTTGAAATTCAACAAATGTTTCCCACTTTCCCTTTACAACTTGATCTTCAGGGAGGGGTTATCTTCCAGACACGGATAAAAGCATCCTCACCTGAGCTAACCAAACTATATTCATCAGTGAATACTAACCCATAAACCCCACCTAAGTGAGCCCCCTTTATGGTATTTCTATTAGCCACAGGTTGGTCAATCTCATATATAATAACACACATGTCGAGTGATCCTGTAGCAATCCTACTGCTATCAGGGGACCAAGCAAGACAATTTATCCGTGCAGTATGATACAGCATGTTCTTGAGCTTCACCTGCACAATAACATATATAAAAAAAGATTTACATTTAAAAGCGCAATAAGCAGTTAAACGCTTTACAGATAGAAAGCATTAAACATAATACTTTCGTTATTTAAAGGTCAGCTTGGTTTGGAAAAATGTTCCTTTTTCAGTTTAATTGCAAAACTGGGTCCGTGTTTCACTTTGTTTCCTGTTTGTAATATTTGAAAGCAGAAAACAGAAGAAAAGTGTGCAGTTAAAAGCGATAAAAGAAATGTTACAAAAAAAGTGATAATAGAAACAAAAAAAAAAATGTTCTTGAACAAAACCGGTTCAAAAGTAGTACAGTACTCACATCTCGGGAGGCACGGTCCCAAACAACAGCTTCTCGATTAACATCCCCTGACGCAAACATTGAAAAATCTGGAGAATACCGTATGACACTAATAGCACCCCTATGTTTCTCAAGGACAGCCTCTTCAACAAGTGTATCACCAGAAATAGAATATATGTGCAGTTTACCATCCTGTCCACCAATAATGGCTTCACTTCCATCAGACGAGACAACAGATGCCGTAACAGTAAATCCAAGATTAATGGTTGACACAACTTTTGTGCCACGCAGCATGACAAGTCCTGAATCAATTGAAACTAGAACAAGTTCAGGAGACGAAAGTGCAACACTAAAATCCTTTGGTTGACTTCCGATATCAATGGCTTCAGCATCTCCACACTGATCCCCTTGTAAAGAAACCCGCCTTATCTGGTTGTCAGAAGAGAAAGGAAACGAAGGAGTAAGTGGAAGAAGCCATTAGTTATAAACGATTTTCGAATAAGCAGATGCCATGAAATTTGTCCCGCACAATAATTGCTAAATATCAAGAAACTGATCAGTGAAAAATAAACACTCTTTCCACGTAATATCAAGACATACATCAAAACCTCAATTGCTAACTTATAATATCTTGGGACTAAGAAGGTAGATGTTAATTTGTCACTTAGTGAGCTGATTATAACCCGTATAGAGAGAAATGTTCCGTATCAATTGGTCAAATGAAATTAATTATATTGGGCACAAGACGAAAGTCACAACAATATTAGTTTTTGGACCAAACTGATCTAGTAATGAATGTGTACGTATCAATAGCGAGAATTTAAATAAAGAACAGAGTAAGTTTAAAATTTAATTTCGATACTCTGTTGGTGTAAATTTTTTACAGTCAGCCAATCAGAAATTGTCTCGTGTGAACTAACAAAGCATATCAATTAGATCTATAAGTATCTTGTAAAACACCGAGAAAATGATTTATTTCATCCCATAAAAAGTATATTAATTAAATGCAAACGACAAGCAAGGCTGATTTGTTTATCCAAATCAAATTGGAGAAAATGGAAAATGAAAAAAAAATAATATAATGATTATCAGTCATATCCATCAAAGAGTATAAGCAAAACACTCACCTTATTATCAAAACCAGATGTAACAATCTCTTCTTCTGCAGCTGCTAAGGATTTGATTTGAGAATTTTCCTTCCTTTGTAATTTACCGCTATATCCAATCCCTTGAATCCACTTAACTATTAAGCCATCATAACTACAAGACAGGAGCACTCTAGGGTTACTTCTGAGAATGGTTAAGGAGGAAACATTTTTCATATGTCCTGAAAACGATGTCGGGGCTTTATCAAGATCACTTGCGGAAAAAATTGATATCGTCCCACCAAGAGAGACAGTGACAAGATAATCGTTTAACCACAGGCACCCTACAAGCATGTCTTCAACTCCACCAGAGGCAGAACAAATCAATGTTTTCTTCACCTTCCCAATGTTATCCTCAGATATGTCCCATACTTTTGCAGACTTGTCAGCAGATACAGTCAGCACCTAACGATAACATTACAACTGAAGATCAGATGTCTAACAGGGAAGAAAGTAAAGAGACTTGCACAAAAATGACTAGTATAGCAAAGGGAGAAAATATCAATTCAACAAATACAACAGTTTAACAGCAAGCTCAAAAGTTAACATGCACAAGAACTTTGCTAATTGAACTGTGCAAAGTATATCGAACATTTAGGTTTTGTTTGAGAGTTTGGAGGGAAGGGAGGGGAGGGCTCTGAAGATAAAGGAGGAGTAAAGGGAAGGGAAAGGCTGAGTAGTTCCCCCACCTTGAATGAGATTTATTATTCTACATCGGACTAAAACTCTCCAATATATGGGAACTCGAAAAGTACATTGACGGAGGGCTTTGGAAAATTTCGAATAAACTTTCAAAGCTATTTATTCTCTACATAAATTTTCTCAAAACAAAATTCTTATTCACAAGTATTCTCATCTTAATCCCTTCAAAAACATTCTCCCAAAAAAAGTGAGGAATTCTCCTACCTTTTCTTTCCTCCCCTCCCCCTGTTTTCCTCCAAACTCCAAAACAAAGCCTTAGACTGTTGTGCCAAAAATCTCAGTAAACTAGCAATCAAGACATGCATGTTCAACAACTAAAAGTGCAAATTTCTATTGATTTTAAAATTTCAAATAGGTCTAAAATCAATGTTAACAAAAAATCCTCTAGACTTGAAAGTGAACTTTCCCAAAAGACCAGATAACAACAAACCATAACCTACAAGTTAAAATGAGAGCAATATAATAGAAAAGTGAATATAAGTCAGGCTAGCAAGAGAACTAAACACGCTTATCAAGAAAAAAAATCAAGAGAACTAAATACAGATTCTTTTTCTTCAAATTCCTATCCCTTAGCTCGAATAACTTCTATGCACCATAATTTGCATTCAAAATGTGACTGCAGTGAAGTATTTATAATTTATATGACACAAGTTATTACGACATGCCTTTTACTTTACCACATATTTCTTAGTTTATAGTTGTATGTTAACTTCTAAAAGAAAAGCAAATTAAGTGATCAACATCATAGATAGAAAAGGAGATGGAGAGAGAGACAAATACGTGAAAATGGGATCAGTATGTGACCAGACCTGCCATAATCAATAAAAAATACTCAAAAGTTAGCTTACTTGTTTTCCATCAGGACTCCAGCTAACAGCATAAATACTGCCAGTATGGCCACCTTCAGAAGACAACTCACCGATCTTCTCTCCAGTCTTTCCATCGAATATGATACCCTTTTTGTCAGAACTAACGGTTACAAATTTACTGCCATCTGGAGAATATCTCACACAATTGACAAAATTTGAATGATCCCTATACATAAACAAATTATCGTGATATCAGTCATTTATCAGACGAATGTAATAGGAGAAGATAACAAACCAAAACAGAGGAATATGAAAAGAAATTACACTATCTTTAAACATAAAGAGAAAAGGGGACATGCAATGTCACTGAAACCCAGTTTTACCCTGACGTCTAATGAGATTTCAGTATTTGCAGATATTTTTAAAATGTGGTAGCAAAGTGAGCTTACGTGGCAATATGATGAGTTCTCATTAGATGTCGTGTCGGTTAATTTACATCAACAGTACATCTCTAATAAACTCAAACAATCAATGTTTTGAAAATTCATCAATTAAGACATTTTTCTTTATAGAAAGATAAAACATAAAAAGTATATGGCAATATGCAAAATTTTGGGTTCGGCGATTTTAATTAGACACATATTTTTAAGGACATGCAAAGGAATGGCTTTCTTTCAGTTGCTCAAAAGTAGAATTTTCCCTTCACAAAAATGCATGGAGAGAAACTTATATACGTCGGTAGAAAGAGAAAAATAGAATCAGTGCATGTATGCAACAAAATAAATCAATGTCTAAAGAGAGCAGAAGACAAACAAACATATAGAATAAAAGACTGCACCGCCATTGAGTTTCTCACACCATACCTGCGAGATTGCTTAAATCTAAAGGGAGGTCCTTCATAAAAGTTGACAAGAAAATCCTCTCCACAGGTGACAATGCGAAAAGGCCTCGTAGGTTTATAAGCACAACTCAAAACACGTCTTGAGTGGCCATCAAATTCACCAACATTAGTCCCAGAATCCCACCTATCCAATGCAGATATTGATCACAGTAAATATCACCAACTAAAGAAGTACCATATAGAGTGTGATCAAAAGAAAAGCCAAAAAATATTCACTCAAAAATAAACTGCAAAAACATCAAAATTAGATATAGGGAATGTTTGGATTGACTTATTTGAGCTTATCTACTGGCATAAACACTTGAGAGATTGTTTCGGAGAACCTATGAAAACAAGTTATAACATCTAGATAAACTATTTTCAGGTTATTTTTATAAGCTCTCCTCTCCAGGATAACTTATGAATACAAAAACAGTTTGTTATGAAAATATGTTAAAATAAGTGCTTATACATGATAGGCGCTTATGCTATAAGCTATAAATTAGAGTAAGTTGTAGTTTATCCAAACAATGACATAGCCGCCATGATTAGTTGTAAATGTGGAAGCCTGATGTAAGAGATGAATCATATCATATCATATATATAGTAAAGTGAAGTCAAATATAGTAAAAAAAATGTTGAAAAGAAAAGAAAAGAATAGATACATAAAAGCGCGAACAAAGGAGTTTCCTTTAGCTTCACCAGAAGCAACGATTCTGATACCATCAGGAGACCACTGAAGATCATCGATCCTCCCGGAAAGAACACGAAACTCCTTCTTCAAAACGAATTCATTGCGAGTTCCCCAGATCCTCACGGTACCTGACACGTCAGCAGATGCAACCCATTCACCATTGGGTGAAAATCGAGCGACGGTGGCAGGGTAAGCATGTTCGCCATAGACGGAGACTTGAAGGGGATTTTGGAGATTCATCATGATAACCGATCTGGCATTGGTGTAGGTGATGGTGTTGGATTTGGAGTCGCCGGAGATGAGAATACCACGGCCACGTTCTGTTGAAGGCGTGCAGGCGTAAGTCTCCATCAACTCAACCGAGCTCATCTTGAATGAAAGAGAGAGAAAATGCAGTGCACGATGATGATGACTCGCTCAAAATAAGCTTATGCTTTTTCAATCAACGACGAGTAACGCCATTTTCACAAATCTACAGCTAGCTCGTCTTACTCTTAGTCAAAAAGATCTGACCTTGTCCTTTTAACTTTTATGCAATTAAGGAGGGCGTATTCAATTGAGATTTTGAATTTTTATTTTTTTTAAGATGATTTCGAAAGATTTTAAAAGACTTTTTGGTTATAGGAAAATCTTGAAGTATTTAATAAAGATTTTAAAAAATTAGAAATAATTTCGGTGGTATTCAATTAGGATTTTCTTGATTTTTTAAAGAGTCCAACAAAATACGTTGGTATTCAATCAAGATTTTTCGCAACTTAAAAATTGTTCCTTGATATTCAAAAACTTATAGATTTCAATGGATTAGTGGGTAGAATGGATTTTGTGAGACTTTTTAGTTGAAAATTTTAAAACTAACAATCTCATACAAAGACCTGAGATTTCTTGAAACTTTTTTTACTCTCATTATATGTTCTTTCATCATTTCTCCCACTTCACTCATCAACGTGTGTTATTGTTGATATCCTCGTTTCATTTTTTCTTTGAGTGAACATTATTATGTCATGTTTGGTTTTTTTTTTATTCTTTTCGGATTTTAAATTTGTGGTTTTCATCATTTTTATTTTTTTAATTAACGAAGTGATTGTCATCGTTGATCACATTATTTCATTTTTTACTCAAGATCACGTTAATGTTTATTCTTTTTTTCCTGTTCTTACATGTCTATTAGTATCAATACGTGTATAAAAAAATGTAATTAAAAAATTGTTTTTTTTTTTAAGTTATGAGTTTTGATTTTATTAAATAACTATTATTATTATATTGGTAGTCATCAATATCATAATAGTAAAAAAAACTGTATATATAGCTCGTTAATTGTTAAAAAGTTATTTCAAATTTAACGTTTTTACAGTGTAGAAAATAATATCTGTTTTTTTTTAACAGAAAAACATTAATCACTTTGTTAGTAAAAGAATTTTCTGTTGGTTTTATTTTTCTTTATTCAAACGCATTTTATTTGTTTACTATTTTTATCATTCATGGTTGTAAGTTTGTTCTTTTTTTCCTAAAATTCATTGAATCCTTTGAAATATTAAAATCTCATAAAATCCTTTGAAATCCTTAAAAGTCAGAGTGATAAATCCATTAAAATCTTTAGTGTATAAAGTCTTTTACATAAAAAGTCTTTTAAAATCTCACAGAATCAGTACAATCTCACATAGTCTTTTAAAATTTAAAGACTTTTTTTTATTAAAATAGTCTTTTAAAATCATAATACAATACACCCCCCTAAATTAGACTGAATAAGATAAATAAATTAGGCTAATATATAGATAAGATAAATAGTTAATGAATCAATTTGATACTAAATGACATAATTTATAGACCAATTTCAAGATTGAATTTTTTTTTTTGGTTGGGATTTGAATCCCCGAACTTGTATATACTCCCTCCGGTCTCAAATATAAGAAAAGATTCATTTTTTAGGTTGATTGAATAATTAATGTATTTGTTATACAATGTAGACCATATACATTAACTACTCAATGAACTTAAAAAAGGAATCTTTTCTTATATTTGATTCCGGAGGGAGTATTATATATTGTTTATACCAATTTGAGGATTGACTTGACAGTGTAACAATTTATAACGACTTTCGTTTAAAAAAAAAGTTAAAAAATATTTCAAATTTTTTTTCCGATCAAATATGTACACGTGAAAGGTGTCATAGAACTCCACGTCAGCGCTTAACATGACACATCAAAACTGTTAACCGCTAAACTTAATAAAGAAACTAAATTGATTGACATTCATAAAATTCAAGGATATATTGACTATTTCAAATAATTTGGGGATGCAATTGACCGGTGCTTACAAATTTAAGGAGGAAAAAACATATTCACTCATTTAAACCGTCACAAATTACAAGTCGTTTTACAATATGAAACATTTAATACTAGTTTTTCTATTATACCCTCGGCTATTTATTACTATCTTTTTTTTCAATTTCTTAATGGCAAATGCTAACCGGTGCCCCTAGACACTGGTTAAGGATACTATAAAGGAAATTATACAGTAGCTAATGAATTGAAATTATGTAATCAATTTATAAAAAGTCAAAAATAAATTCTTTTTATGGTAATAACTTTCTTTTTTGATATCTTAACCGGTGTCCGGACACCTGTTATCATGACCCTTTTTTAATTGATCATTTTTATCCCATTAATGATTTTGTAAAATGACTTAACTCATTCCCAAACAACCTTAATTATACTTTTTAATTTATATGAAACGAACAAATATCATATAACCTTTATGCAATTGACCCACCATTCTAATTGAAAGATTCATATTTAGAGTTCATCTCTAATGATTTAAAAAAGTAAGTGATTTTAGAAAAAGAATAACAAGTATCAATGCAACGACTTTCAAATTTCTTTTCACGACTCTTCAATATCAATATAGAACTTTGTCTGATATTGTTCATGTGTTAGTTCCCTTATATTAGCCAAATCTGAGGCTTAAGGGTGCGTTTGATGGTCAAGATAAAAACACAGGATATGATAAGTCTATCATATCCTACCCATATCTTTCGTTTGATGCACCAATTAGATATGATACATTAATCATGTTATTAATCCTATCCTGATCAGCCTTTGTATTTTCTATCCTGACTATAGGCTGGGTTAGAGTTATCCTTTCCAAGGATTGGAAACTCTTTTATTATTTTGACCGATATACCCATGACTCGTAACCTTCTCTTCTTTTCTCTCCTCTACTCATCGCTCAACCCTCTCCTTCTCTTCCTCTCTCTATCAACATGTTTGTCTTCTTCCTCTGTCTCTTCATTTTCTTTTATCTCTGCGTCTTCTGTCCTCCACTGTTCTCCAACCTCTCACCACTTGTCCTCTCGTTTTTTTTCCCTCTTTCCATTATTTTTGTTCCAACAATTGATCGAATACAGATCCAGCCCTAATTAAATTAGATATGCTACAAAGGAAATTGAAGAGAAACGAAGAAGAACAACCCAATTCCAAAGCAATCGTAAAGGAAATTGAAGATTGAAATAGTATTAAAGGATGATGATGTAAAATTATATACCTGAGATTGTTAAATCAAAGAGAAACTGCATTAAAAAAAAGAAGAAGCTTTTTGAGGTGAACATGGTGCCGATGGTGAAACCAATTGATTTTCCCTTCACATGCAAAGACACACAACATAGTGGAGATGGGATTACTTTTGGATTCTTTGTCTTCTTCTCCATTGATGGGTGCTGTAATACGAAAACTTGTTAAAACAATGTAATTGAATAAAAGGGTAGTTGTGTCATTTATTATGATAAAATAATGTTATCATGTGCACATCAAACACATGATAGGATAAGTGTTATCTTGTCCATATCATATCCTGTCTCTGTTCAGTTTCATATCATATCTTGTGTTTATCATATCCTGACCATCAAACGAACCTTAATAGTAAGGTATATCGTCACTGTTTGCAAGTTGATAGAGTTGCAATGCTGCTCCATTCCTACATGCTATAACATGATTCAGAGATTCAGCATGTTGGTTTTCTAATTTGATTCAACCAAAAGTTTCTTTTTTAAAATAAATGTGAGGCATGTTCCTAGTGGCCCACCTTGTATGCGATGTGGCCAATAAACTATCATTAATTATTATTCAATTTAGACTTAGAAATTAGTTGTTTGTTCATTTTGGTATCAATACCAAATTTGGCTTGCTTTATGGAATGTATAACCTTTATCTTCTTTTTGACAAAAAGAATAACTCAGATGTCCCATATAACAAGGTATGTTCATTCCACTCCCAACTTCAGTATTCACTCATTGATTCTACCCCTTCTATTCCAGGACCTTGAAATTGATTCTTCTCTCCCCATAAAAGTCATCTTTCAAGGTGTTGACCATCTAAACGCATAACATCATCACAATTTTTGTTTCTATCCTAATTTTTCTTTGTTTAGTAGTTTGTCCTTGTTAGAACTAGGCTTTTTTTCTCCACGAGCTCTCTCTCTCGTCCCCCCGTTTTGCTGCGTTGGAAGGTATCCTCCTCCTCCACCGTAGTGTCGTGGGTGCTAGCATCAATATTGGAAACTCTAACAGAGCTCACCATGCTATAGTGTGTGTATAACCTTCTGTAACTGGTCTTTCTAAGCACTATGTTACGTCTTTCATGTCTTATTAAATTGTTGTATTAGAACACTACCAAAAAAAATTGTTGTATTGGAATGAGAAAATATTACAAAAGCACATATACACGAATAAAAAAATAAAAATTTAGTCACATCATTTAATAAGATGAATTAAGACTAGTGTATACAAAGTTATACTAATAAGACCAATGTTACAAATTAGTTACATGATATGACGGGGCCTATCCGGCAAAAAAAAAAACACTAACATGACATATATAATGAGAAGATGATAGTTGTAAATTTCTTCTCTCTCTCTCTCTCTCTCTCTCTCTCTCTCTCTCTCTACTTTAACAGTTTCCCATAATACAACGTCAAATTGCTTGCAAGTACACCATGCTGCGCCGTTTAATTCAAGCATTCAACTTGCAAACAACTCACTGCAACAAACATCGTTCTACTAATCAGGGCAGAATAGTGGCCTAGTATGTTGGAACAGAGATGGACCTTCATGCCAATCTATCCACCCTAAACGTTAAACCCTAATAAAAGTGATTTTGAAATCCAATAATTTTAAAGATTTTGATACAACGATATAAAAGAGTTTTTTATTTTGTTACAAAATTAAATCAATATTTTGACACTTATTTTCTTTCTCATCTTAAGAATCTATTTTTTCAGAAGCTACTATGAACAACTCATTTGATGTTGTTTTTAAAAAAATTAAATTAAATTATTTTTTAAAGTTATAACAAACATATTCAATACTTTTTTCAAGAATGCGATTTTACTTTCAATCATACGATTTCACCCTCTTTTTAACAGGTATATATATTTCCCTTTTTTTAATGATTTGAATGCTTGGTTACTTATCTTCAAATGTTTTATTTCGAGGAATTCCATTAAAACATGTCTTTATGATTCTTTTAGGTTGAGTTTTTTAAGTTTATTTCCTTTTTCAACATTGATATGTATCATACTATCATTGACATGTTAATTTGTCCTTTTCTGTGTTAGGGTTGAAGATTTTAAACTGTAGAAATTGTTAAAATGGTGATGTGTATTAGTTGCTTTGATGGACTTACAAAGCAGTCACTATTATAACAAACTACGAGTGTGATTTCCTTGATTAAAGATCAGACAATGTCTCTCTCTTAACGGTGATGCATTCTAATATTAATGTTTTAAGGGCGTTGAACAGAAGTTGAGACCTAACCGTTGTTGTACCATAAGTTCATCCTCTGATGGTTTTGTCTCAAGACTCTCAAGAATTATGCTGAAGTCGTCAATTGAAATCCAACCAACGATTGATGTTGATATCACCCTAAAAGGGAGCAAAGCTTTGTAGCTTGGAAGACCTTCTAAAAAGGGGTAAATTATTTTTAAGTGGAGGAGCTTTGTAGATTGAGGAGCTTTGTAGCTTGAAAGACCTTACAATGACAACCAATTAATAGAGAAAAGTATCATAGATTATAGATAAAAAAGAAATTAAGATTGTTAGTATTTTGTAATCACTCTATACATAATTTATGTGCAAAAATAGCATATGCTTTGCCCTTATTTTTGTTTGTTTTCTACTAATTGTAGTTTTGTTTATGCATATTAGCAAGTGCCCGGTGGAGGGAAAAAAAATTGCTAAGGGTGTGCCAGCCTATTTAACATCTATATCTTTATTAAAAAAAAATCATATCTATCAGCGGAATACTAAATGTGTCATACCAAAAGAGGAATACTAAATGTGTAATGTCTATATACCACAATTATCACCATGAAAACCATTTAGAAGAAATAGAGTGAATATCGTCACAAATCAATCCTAATATGTGTTGCATCCAATTGACACCATTTTACAAATTAAGATTAGTATATACAAAGGAGTACTCATTTAACTATTATTTAAACATCACATGTGATTTTTGTCTGTTGTCTTTCATGTTCCACCCTTTGTGCCTAAGTTGTTTTAAAGATCAGGATGTTAATATTGATAAATGCCATAGCAAATATTTTTGTAGTGGGTGTAGGACCGTTGCTTAATGTTTCATAACTAAAATGTCTTGGATGGAGTAGAGCGGAGCGAAATAATAAAAACACACTAAAAGTTCTTAACGATGTATATAAAAAAAATTCTAAAATGTTGTTGTTGGTTGAACAAGTAACGATGCTAAAAGATAACCTTATCTTACTAGAGTTGTGAAGGCATGCATTATTGCATAGGACTTCCGGGTTCAGGCACAATGCTCTTATATTATATTCTAAGATGTTGCCAGTATGACACTTCTCAAGGTATTTTTCCTTCCCCCTCCTTTTTCCTTTATTTCTGAAGTAAAATAAATAGTTACTTATTCCAGTTATTTTACAGTGGTTTGTGTGCATATAAATCAGAGTCAAAATCACTCCATCTGGTGGAAACAAAGACACTAAATGTTAGCTGTCATGTTTACAGACATGAAACCAGCTTGGTTCTTCTTACTTCTGGAATGCAGTGCAAGACATTCCATGGATTTCAGGTATGGAAGTGTGCTATTTGCTTCTTTTTTTCCTTGTAACTTTCAGTACAAGAATATATTTACTATTGAAGTGTGCTATCGAAGAAAGGAAGGCACACTTCAATAGAACTGTAACACTGGAAACAACAGGCCTTTTTTGCGTCAGTCTTATGTAGTCTGCCTTTTTTCGCTTTATATTTCTAAACACGAGAATATTGAATTCCCTGTTATTCACTGTGGAGGTATTGCACTTTGAAGTATGGAATGTGATTTTGGCATAAATCCCCATCTAAATTGGTCGTAAAGGAAGTTGTTTCATATTGATATTGATTGAAATTTCTTTTTAATTTAACTGGCTCTAAACTACAATTATTGTTAGTATTGTTAGTTTTTAAACTTTATATTAACCAATTGATGAGTTTTTAAAATCTATACTTATTTTCGTCATTTCAGGCTAAACAATGTGCTTGGGACATGTCAAGGCTATGAGTGTAGTACACACATTCAATAGCCATCTGAAGGGACTGAAACCAAAGATAACATTAATTAGATTCTGGTGCACAAAATGTTGATGCTCATGCATCTAATATAGAAAGATATGCAGCTAAAAAATCGATCATACATGAATCTACAACCAAGATCAGACAACGAAACTTTTAATATAAGCTTCAATTGTTTCATGTTTGGAATCTCCTGTTGATGAAGAGATGGTGCGAAACCATTCTTACTTGATTGATATGATTATCGAGTTTCTTCAAATGCATGCCAATATTACTCTTTTTTTTTGTTAAAAAATTGTTTAGACCCTTCTGTTATGGTTAAGTAGTTTGATAATATGCAAGTTTAATCATGTTTAGTGATATTAGGGTTAGTCTTTGCACAGCTGCTTGTGGTGCAAGCTAGCTTAGTTGTGTTGTTACCTTTACTATAAATAGGTGACTATTACTTGTATTTGGCAACTTGATTAATGAAAAACACTTTTCTCCTTACAATTGGTATCTAGAGCTTGGGTTAAGGGCTTGTAGAACAAATCACAAAGCGCAGCTTTTGGCGGGAAAAGTTTGTTACAGTTTGTTACGCATATTCCTCTTTCTTCATCTTCCTCCTTTCTAAGCTTTCATCCATGGCGGATTCTGCAAATTTCGCACAACCTTCTGTTCCAAAGTTTGATGGATTCTACGATCATTGGTCCATGCTTATGGAAAATCTTCTACGTTCCAAAGAGTTTTGGGATTTAGTTGAAGCTGGGGTTACAATTGCCCCCGAGAATCCAACACCAAAACAAGAAAAAGCTGCAAAGGATAGTAAACTTCTTGATCTTAAGGTAAAAAACTATCTTTTTCAATCCATTGATAGAACAATCATGGAAACCATTCTAGTTAAAGATTCATCTAAGGATATTTGGGATGCCATGCGTAGAAAGTATCAAGGTTATACCAAGGTGAAACGTGCTCAATTGGAAGGTTTATGCAAGGAAATTGATATTCTTGCAATGAAAGAAGGTGAAACTATAGATGATTCCTTCGCAAGAACTCTCTCTATTGCAAACAAGATGACAACACATGGTGAGAAGATGGATCAAACGCTAGTTGTTGAAAAGATTCTGAGATCTTTAACAAGTAAGTTCAATTATGTGGTGTGTTCCATTGAAGAATCAAACGATGTCACTACACTATCAATTGACGAGCTTCAGAGTAGTTTACTTGTTCAAGAACAACACATAAAATCTCAGAATCAAGACGTTGATGCTGAACAAGCTTTGAAGGTTTCCAGTGGTGGAAGAGGTTCTGTGGGGTATGGTGGAGGAAGAGGTCGTTCAAGTGCTAAAGGAAGGGGTAGAGGAAGAATCAACAAAGGAAGTGTTGAGTGTTTCAAGTGTCACAAGCTGGGACACTATCAGAATGAGTGTCCTCTATGGGAAGAAAATGCTAACTCTGCTGAGTTTGAAGATGGTGAATTACTTCTTATGGCTCAATCTTGCTTGAACACAAATGCCAAAGATGAGGTATGGTTTCTTGATTCTGGCTGTTCAAATCATATGATAGGAACAAAGGATGGGCTATTTGACTTTGATAGTGAGTTTAGAGAATCAATGAAGTTAGGTGATGATTCTAGGATGCCTGTAATGGGAAGAGGAAACTTGAAATTGCTTATTGGTGGCATGATTCAAGTCATAACAAATGTGTATTATCTTCCTGGACTTAGAAACAATTTGCTTAGTATTGGACAACTTCAGCAGAAGAATCTAACAACTGTTTTTAAGAAAGATACTTGCAAAGTATATCATGAGGAGAGGGGTCTGATAATGTCAACACAGATGAGCACCAGTAGAATGTTCATCATCTCTGCACCAGTCATTGTTCCTGAATGTTTGAAAATTGAAAAGTTTGAAGATGCTAAGATATGGCATCAAAGATATGGACATCTTTGTTGGAAGGGTTTGAAAATTCTAATTAAGAAGGAAATGGTGAGGGATTTACCTATATTGCAGGAGATTGAAGCAAAATGCAAAGATTGCTTGTTAGGGAAGCAACATAGGGAAACTATTCCTAAGAAAGCACAATGGAGAGCTTCAGATAAGCTTGAATTGATTCATTCTGATCTTTGTGGCCCTATCACACCTAGTTCCAACTCTGGTAGTAGATACTTCATAACTTTCACTGATGACTTTAGTAGAAAAAACATGGATATAAATATTAAAAGAGAAATCAAGGGCATTTGAAACATTCAAATTGTTCAAAGTCTTAGTTGAAAAGGAATATGGATGTTTGATCAAATGCATGAGATCAGACAGGGGTGAAGAGTATACTTCTATAGAATTCAATGACTTTTGCAGCTCAAATGGAATCAGAAGACAACTTACCACTGCTTACACACCTCAGCAAAATGGTGTTTCAGAGAGAAAGAATAGAACTTTGATGAATATGGTAAGAAGTATGCTTGCAGCTAGAGATGTTCCAAAGGTTTTCTGGCCAGAAGCAGCTGTATAGGCCACTCATGTGTTAAATAGAAGCCCTACATTGTTAGTCAAAGTATGGAGTGGTGTGAAACCTACAGTACAACACTTTAGTGTTTTTGGATGCATTTCCTATACTCATATACCAGACATTCAGAGGAAGAAGTTAGATGACAAAAGTACCAGATGTATTCTACTTGGTTTGAGTGAAGAATCAAAAGCTTATAAGCTATATGACCCTAAAAATAAGAAAGTGGTAATTAGCAGGGATATTGTATTTGAAGAAACACAAGGATGGAACTGGAATGAGAATGAAAACACTCAACCAAGTTCAACCTTGATAGATGATGATGTGATAGAATTCACAACTGATGAGCAAGTAAATCAAACTGATCCTAAAATGACTGGTATTGATGATACAAATGGGAATGACACTTCAGATCATGAGAATGATGCCTCTGATCATGAAGAAGAGATAGATGTTGAGTCACCTGATGAAGTTGAGCTTTCCCCTAGAACAAGAAATCCACCAGGTTACTTGAAAGATTATGTGATTGGTAGAGAAGCTGAAGAAGATGAACTGCATACTGGATTAGCTTTGTTTAGTACTTCATCTGATCCTGGTACATTTGATGAAGCATCAAAGATGAACGTGTGGAGAGAACCTATGAAACAAGAAATTGACTCAATAGAAAGTAACAACACTTGGTAACTTACTGATTTACCAGCAGGTTACAAGAAGATAGGAGTTAAATGGATTTACAAAACTAAGCTGAATGAAAAAGGGGAAATTGAGAAGCACAAAGCCAGATTGGTTGCTAAGGGATATGCTCAGAAGCTTGGAGTTGACTACAATGAAGTGTTTGAACTAGTAGCAAGATGGGACACCATCCGAACTCTTCTAGCAGTTGCAGCTTGCAAAGGCTGGAAAGTGTATCAGCTTGATGTTAAGAGTGCTTTTTTGCATGATGAGTTAATTGAAGATGTGTATGTGGAGTAACCTTTAGGTTACCAAAAATAAGATACAAGCAAAGTGTATAAACTGAAGAAGGCTTTGTATGGATTAAGACATGCACCTAGAGCATGGTACAACAAAATAGAATCTTACTTTGCTCAAGAAAATTTTGAGAAATGTTCACATGAACATACTTTATTTGTGAAAATAACTCTGATGGAAGAATACTTATAGTTAGCTTGTATGTAGATGATCTAATCTACACTGGAGATGACATTGAGATGTTTGAATCATTCAAACATTCAATGCAAAAGAATTTTGCTATGACTGATTTGGGAAAAATGAGATATTTTCTTGAAGTAGAAGTAAAGCTGTGTGATGAAGGAATCTTTATTAGCTAATGCAAGTACTCTACTGAAATCTTAGAGAGGTTTGGTATGGAGAATTGCAATATGGTGTGTAATCCTATAGTGACTGGAAGTAAACTGGTGAAAGATGAGAATGCTAAAGCAACAGATGCAAGAAAATTCAAACAAATGGTTGGCTGCTTAATGTATCTACTTGCCACTAGACTTGATCTAGCATATTCAGTATGCCTGGTTGCTAGATACATGGAGAGACCTACTGAAATGCACATGGCAGCTATCAAAAGAATTCTAAGATACTTGAAAGGAACTGCTAGCTATGGAATACTGTATAAAAGGGGAGAAGAGGTGAGATTGACTGGTTGGTCAGATTCAGATTATGCAGGTGACATTGATGACGGGAAAAGCACTTCAGGCTATGTGTTCATGATTGGTGATAGTGCAGTAGCTTGGTCATCTAAAAAGCAACCTATAGTTAATCTCTCCACTACTGAAGCAGAATATGTTGCAGCGGTTTCATGTTCATGTCAGGGAATTTGGCTAAGAAGAATCCTACACCATTTGAATGAAGATCATAAAGAAGTAACAACAATATACTGTGATAACAGCTCATCAATAAAGTTATCTAAGAATCCAGTCATGCATGGTAGATACAGATGTCAGGTTTCATTTCTTAAGAGACTTAACTAAAGATGGAATCATGGAGTTGAAGCATTGCAACTCACAAGATCAACTAGCTGACATTATGACAAAGCCACTGAAGTTGGAAGCATTTTGAAAACTGATATCTAAGCTTGGCATTATGGATAGCTTGAAAGAACCAAACTAACTCCTTGTATAAACTGTTTCAGAGATTGCTCAGTTTAGGGGAGGGATTGTTAGGGTTAAGTAGTTTGATCATATGCAAGTTTAATCATGTTTAGTGATATTAGGGTTAGTCTTTGCACAGTTGCTTGTAGTGCAAGCTAGCTTAGTTGTGTTGTTACCTTTACTATAAATAGGTGACTATTACTTGTATTTGGCAACTTGAATAATGAAAAACACTTTTCTCCTTACAATTCCATAGGTTCATATTCTTGTTTCTAATGGACTTTAGTTTTGGAAGAAGCCATTACTGAGGTAAATATTCTAAGTAATTGTTGAGTCTGGCGTAGCATATACACTTTTAAATTTTATAGAGTTGTGAATTTTGTTTTTGGAGTAACAAGAGCATTATGTATTTTTTGGATATGTAGTTTTGAACTTGTTTTAGGAATTAACAAATCTTATTAGATGTCGATTCCTCAATGGTGCGGAGGCCCATCACGATCCTGTCTTGCATAACCAAACTACTGTTGCTCCAGTGCCGGCAGTGGTGGCTGTCGGAGAGGAGGGGACGCCTGTGTACATTGAATTTTATGCTTTTGAAATGTTTGGCTTCTCCTTTCACTTATATTATGGTAACCGGTTACGCTTTTAAGGCATACCTCTATTGAATCCTATTGTAAACAGACAGCTTCAAACTTGTGAACAATACATAAATGAGGCAGCCATTTGATATTCAAATATAACAAGTTGAATTAGAGCAGTGCCTTCGTTCAGATAAGCTTATGGGAAAGAAATTCAACTATTCAAGTAACATGATGCTATTTTAAACCAATCATATAAAATATTAGAATTTTTACATATGCATCTCAAGCAATTCATTTTTGTAAAATAAGCCAAATTCTTTTGTAAGTCAAATGACAAAAGCATCAAGCCAATTGAAAACCAAGTTTCAGCTCACAAAAACCAAGTTTCAAACTTCGGAATAAATTTATTGAACTTGAAACAAACACCCTATATTATGTGGCCATATTTACCGCAATGAAAACATATGGAGTGGTACAACATGAACTTAGCAACATTAAATTATAGCCTCTGATCTAACGGTGCTGAAAAGGGCAGGTTCATAATCCTCTTTATATCCCGTTCATCATCAGCTAGCATATAATAGCTAGCCCAACCAACCCTATGTTCAGCGGCGAAGTTAGCACAATTTTTACAAGGGTGCCAAATATAAAGAAGAAATAAAATATATTTTAAAAACTAATATATTAAACTTAATCAATAAGTAAAATAAGTTCACAATAATTTTTCCTTATATTTAATGAAGATAAAATCAAACAATAATTATTTATAAAAGTTGAGCTCTATGAAGTTTTAAGAAGTCAAATTTATCTATAATATTTGACACTAAACTAAATAGATTACCAATATTTTATTAATATCACCCCTATTTGAATTAATAAAATTGCTTGGAGTAGACAAATAATATATCAATGGGGTGGCTACATACAAAACTATACTAAATTATTCAAGATTTACTTTTTCGGTAACCAATGCTACCCCATTGATATGAAACCAATTGCCCCCGCCTATGTTGCATAACATCATCATAATTTCTGTTGCTATCCTCATTTTTCGTCCGATTACGTTGCATAGGTTGAACCACGTCGCCAAAGATGTTTTGTAGTTTGTCCTTGTTAGAACTATGCTTCTTTTTCTCCACGAGCTCTCTCCCGTTCCCCGTTTTGTTGCGTTGGAAGGTGTCTTTCCAGGGTCGTTCATGTGAAATTGGAAGTCCGACATTTAATGATTTTTTATTTTATTTTGTTAGAGAATATTTATAATGTTGTTTGTTGTCAGAGCGCAAAAAATTATAAGTTATATTGTATTTTTATTTATCCTCCTTGGGAGTTGAATTGCAGACACCAAATGTAACACCACCGAGTTTTACCACTAGGACGCGCCTTTGGTATTGTAAACATTACAAAGCTATCAGTATATATTCATATTTTCACATTATATATCTATATATATCTATATATATATATATATATATATATATATATATAAATATTTTGGGTTTCAAAATTTTGGAGGCGAACTCTATTAAACTGTTTGTACCTCTCCAGAGACGACGATGTGTCTTCCTTCTCCACCGTAGTGTCGTGGGTGCTAGCATGAACATTAGAAACTCTAACATAACTCACCATTCTATAGTGTGTATGAGTGTGTGTGTGTATAACCATCTCTATTACTAGTCTTTCTAAACAATATGTTACATTTTTTAATGTCTTATTAAATTGTTGTATTGGAATGAGAAAATATTACACGAGCAACTTCAAATAAAAAAACATCCGGGTACACATGAATAAAACAAATAAAAAAAAGTAAGGGAAATGTTAAAAAGTGCTACCGGGGCACTTGTTAAGGAATTATAAAAGAAAATATTACCTCGAAAATTGTGTATTATACTTTTTAAAAGTTGAAAAAGTGCTTTTTTCAATGCAAATTTTGTCTTTTCTTTCTACTTTTAGTTTCTTAACCAATGTCTCGGGGCACCGGTTAACAAGACCCAAAAAGTAAATAATTTAATCACATCATTTTTTTTAAAAGAATTTAGTCACATCATTTTAACTTTTTCTCTTTTAGTGCTTTTCATTTTTGTTCAATTTGGGCCAATTAACGTTATTTGGGCAAGAAAAAATAGTACAATTTCCTTAAAGAAAAGTGGAAAAGAGATTAACAGAAGTGGAGGGGCTAGACCTAGATGCTTCTTTGTGAGGCTGGCCTAATTTCATCCATCACTCACTCAAGTAACTTGTGTATCACTCTATCTATCTTTATTTATACTACTCATCCTATTTTCACTCAGTTGCACATCACTCATTTTCCTTTTCTTATCTCACTAGTATTGTATAATATAATACTAGGGTTTCAAACTCAAATTCCTTTCCCTTGCAGCCGCTGCCTTTTTTACTAGTTGTTCGAACCCAATCTGGCACCTTAGATCCAACGTAACCCATTCTTTCCCCTTAATATATATAGATATATCTATTCTCTTTCAACATGAAATTTCACCAACTTCCTAACAACATCATATATAGGTGCCTCGTTAATTTCTCTATTTAACATGTATATTTCCATTTTTTTAATGATCTTTATGTTTGGTTACTTATCTTCTAATTTTTAATGATTTTTATGCTTGGTTACTTCTCTTCAAATCTTTTATTTCGAGGAACTCCATCAAAATCTGTGTTTATAACCAAGTTATAGTTTTGTGTTGGCATAATTCGAAATCTCTTTTTAGGTTAAAATATTTCGGAATCTTTATTTTATAGTGATGGTGGATATTGTTTTCTTCTTCTTTTGATCAAATTGGTTTTATATGTTTTTTTTGCTTTCGATACAGAATCTAATTCTCTTATTGTTAGTTGTTTTTTTAGTTGATTTGATTTTGCAATTTTGATGTGTATCATTGACATGTTCTTAATTTGTCGTTTTCATTGCAAGGGGTGAAGATTTTAGACAATAGAAATTGTTAAGCTGGTGATGTGTACTAGTTCCTCCGTTTGACTTGGAATGATTTCGTTGTTATAACAACTACGAGTGTGATTTTCTTGATTAAAATCATACATGGTCTCTCTCAATGGTGACACATTTTAATATTAATGCTTTAAGGGCATTGAACGGAAGCAGAGACCCAGATCTCAAAGCAAAGAGGAGTAGGGTGCAAAATGAAGAAGGTGACGGCTACTTATTCTCTGGAAAAAAGTTCATACATACAGTACTAGTTTTTCTTATAGTTTAATATTTTTGTCTTAAACTAGTTTTGTGTGCTTCCATGAGCTTGAGCTTAGCTTTGTCATTTGAGTGCGGATTTAGCCGTCCTAATTAAATATTGTTTTGATAGTTTAAGAATAAAATTTAATTTGTCAATCATACACTTTCTCAATTACTCTTGCTTACTCTTTTTCAATAAAACTAATTAATGCTATCTATTTGGAAAAATCAAGTTTTTTATTTTAACAAAGTTTATTAAAAAAAAGATTTGTGTGCCTTGTCTGCACTCCTCTTTAGTTGGATTTGGTGTTGTACATGATATTATTTGCTGTCAAAAAAGTAGAAGCTATGATATTGTTTTTGGTGGTATTTTCTTCTAGAGGGTATTTTGGATCCGGATCCTCTCCTGCTTGTTGTCTCCAGCCATCTCTCGTTCACCCTTCTCCCATTGTTGGATCAATCCAACATTAAATGAGACAAATTAAAAAGAAAAAAAAACATTACAAAATGCAATCAATAATATGCAAGTATTCGCAAACGCTTAGAACTAGTCCTCTCTACAATCTTCCCATCCTCAAAACCAAAATTACTACTGACCTCAAAGATTGATCATCAATATCATCACCAGATTCTAAGAAAATTGCTTCATCAGCATCAACTTCTCTAAGAAAAAATGCTTCTCCATCGTTATCAAGATACATTTGAAATCAACTTCAACATCATTTGAACGATTTTTTTCTTTTGATTTTAAAACACCTTGGAATTTACCGAACTGAACACACCATGTTGATGATTTGAATGAACCGTCTTGCTGTTAAACGATGACGATATCGACGGCCACCGAAGGGATTAAAGGGACCAGAAACGGTGTATACGATGTGAAAATGATGTTGAAAATGGTGGGCAGTTGGCGTTGCAGAAAAGTAAACACACTAAGATGACAAAACACTGAGTTCTTCTTCTTTCCCCTCTATTCAATTCAATTACAAATTTATCAAAATTTCTACCATTTTTAGGGTTTTTTATTTAATTTAATCCATTGGGGAATATACAAGATGTGCATGGCATGTGTATATGAAATGAAATTTTAATTTAACTCGATGACAATTACAATTTCTGGAAAATGGAGAGAAGAGTTGAAATGATGCTTTGATGAAGAGGGAGATGACGCACCTTTGTTTCTCTCTCTATAAAACTATTCTTTCTTTTTTATATATATTTACTTTAATTCTCAGCCGTTGGATTAGGGCAGGAAGATGGCAGAACAGATAAGGAGCAGGAGGTGATCCAATTCCGGGTGTTTCCTGCATATTTTGTTTTACAACATAAAAAATACTAAATATTAAGAACACAATTAAGTCAAAAACCAAAAAAAAATAAAATGGAAAAGAGATTGCCAGAAGAATGCTTATTTGAGAGGCTGACCTAATTTCATCCTATTTATATTGTCTTTCTCTATTTATGCTCATCCTATTTTCACTTAGGTGCACATCACTCATACTCTCTTTCTTATCTCACTAGCACTAGAGTTTTAGACTCAAATTCCCTTCCCTTGCAGCTACTGCCTTTTTTTACTACTTGCACTTGTGCACCAATATATTTTCACTTTCATTCCAACTTAACCCATTCTTTTCCCTCAATATATATCTATTCTCTATCAATCATGCGATGCAATTTCACCCTCTTCCTAACAACCTCATATATAAATGCCTTATTAATTTCTCTTTTTAACATTTATATATTTTTAATGATTTGTATGCTTGGTTACCTATCTTCAAATGTGTTTTATTTTGAGGAATTCCATCAAAATATGTGTTTATAATTCTTTTATACTGAGTTTCTTTTTTTTAGTAGATTTGCTTTTTCAATATTGATGTGTATCGATGTGCACTAGTTGCTACGATCGACTTACAAAACTTTCATTATTATAACAACGTCGAGTGTGATGTGATAGTAAAGCTAGCAACACAAATTGGTATATTGAGTGACCTTGATGATTTCCTGGGAAATAAAAAAGTCGAACAAAACGAAGAGGACAACCTAGAGAACTGGAGGAATATACCTATGTATTCCCCTACACATAGGTTAGAGTGTCCTGGATATATGGGTGTAGAAGTGTAAAGTGGTATGAGTATATGGATGCAAATGCATATTTGGATATGTATGAATATATGGACGTAAAAGACTCAGAGAAAGTGGATCAATGTATCGAGAAAGATAAGATTATTGAAACCACTAGCCTTAATAACAACCACTTAGTGGTAATTTCCTTGATTAATTAAAGATCATACAAGGTCGTTTCTTAACGATGACGCATGTTAATTTTAATTTTTGATGAGTGTTAAATTGAAGCAGACACCCTAACAGAGACCTTAACACTTGTTGTACCGTAAGTTCTTCCTCCAAGGATTTTGTCTCAAGACTCTCACTAATCTTGATTCATCAACTGAAATCTAACCAATGACGTTGAATTGATTTCTTATTTATTTTATATAAATAGTTTGGGCAGACTAAAAACTGCCTTTGAAGGATTTGTCTCAAGACTATCATGAGATTTGTAGTTTGGAACACTTGAAAAGGGGCAAATTCAGTGAAGAAACTTATTTTTCAGTGAAGGGTCTTTGTAGCTTGAAAGACCTTTATATTAATAACAATGACATCCAATGAATAGAGAAAAGAAGAAGCTTTTATCCAAAGATCTATACACATAGACTATTATATAAAAAGAAACTAAGATTGTTAGTATTTTGTAATCACTTTATGCATAATAACATATGCTTTGCATTTATTTTTATTTGTTTTCTACTAATTTATCTTCTACTAATTGTAGTTTTGTTTATGCATATTAGTACCATGCCATCTACTAATTTATTGTCTACTACTTGTAGTTTTGTTTATGCATTTTAGCACCGTTTCAGAAAATGGAATGAGAAAATATTACATTCTTACTTTTCCTCTTTTGATTGCCGCTTTTAGTACCTCTCTCAAATTTAAAACTTATGTGCAAATACATCATTTATCAAACTATCGACCAATCATCTCAAAAACAATTAGTTTCTTGAGGTAGTAGTTAGTTGTTAGATTAAATATAAACTCCTTATTCGGGTTTGAACCAAGAAGGACCTCCAGATCCTTTATCATTCCAGTTAAGCTACCCATTCCTCCACCCCGCCGTATTAGATTCACCAAATGAGACAACATTGAGGTGTAATGACAAATTTATTTTTCTTGATTTTCAACATTTCAAACTCTTATGTGATAATTTTAGCAAAAATAACAACATTGCTTCCTGAAGCGATTTGATTGCTCATATAAGTGTTTAAACCCACTTGTTTTTTTGGATTTTGCCCTCATAAATATTGTATTTTCCACAACGAAATACCATCCAACTAGCAACACATTCAATTTGGCGAAAATACAATGTTTTGCAATGCCAATTGATTCAGCCAAGGAAAGGGACTGAACTTATCAGCATACCTTTTTGATTAATAGTCTTAGTTTCCATTACCCTCCTACGCCTTAGACTCGTATTTACGTGCAACCTAAGATACCTCAACCAAACCCTTTAATTTTCGGGATTCATGCCTCGATCTGACATCGTTTAAGATTACATGTCCCAACCTCAACTCAACATGCACATTATTAGTACACATGCCAAAATATGAACCACAATTCGCATGTTATCAGATCAGATATATAATAATTTATTCTCAAACTTTAGCCTAGTTCCAACATGTTTTAATCACAACCTCATTGTGTCATTGAGATTCTATGTTATAAAAATTAATGTTAAATTAATACTTTTTTCCGTGTCTATATTATCCATTCAAAAAAAATATTATAAAAAAAAAATAAATGAAGCCGTACATATGTATATGTTGAGTACGGCTTTAATTTTTGAAAGTAGTCGTACACCACAAGCTGGACTTTAGGTTAGGATTTTAAAAACCAAAGGAAGCTGTACATGAAGAGTACCACTTTGGTTTGCTTAAAGTCATTTACTTGAAGCATCTAATATAGAATTTGACTCTTTGACATCCAAATTCAATTACTCCATATATCCTCACATCCTTTATCATGTCTATCCATTGTAAATCTTTTTTTGGTGGTGGTCGGGATTTGAACCCCGAACCTTGCATATTTTATGCATTGTGTATACCAACTGAACTAAGTCTACGAGGATATCGATTGCAAATCTAAATATATATAATTGCCGTTCAATCAGAAGGTTTTATGTATACATAAAGCATTAGCACACCTGACAGATAGCTTATAACAGATAGTTTATAAGCTTCATATATTTTATAAATAGCAAAGGAGAAGCATATATATATATATATATAAAAGAAAGTTATCAGAGGCTACACATAACATGAAGCACATTGTTCTTGTTTTGAGGACTGATACTGAGTAACCCTATGCAGCAATATATAAACTATATACACACCCTCCCCATTATTCATTCATATTTATGTATCATGCGGCAACATTATTTAGCAGTACTTCAGCGCCTCTTAGCTTGAGGCTCCTTCTGGGAGTTGAAGTAGACTGTAGCCACAGGAAGACCAAGGTTCAATTGACTTGCAAAATAACGAGTGTTGAAACTGACTCTACTGGTTGGCTGCTCAACCATTCCTATTGGTCCCTTCTGCTCAAACAAAACCAATATGTATCGGTGGATACCAACCGGTGGTTTTGGTCCTATATATGGAAGAATCTCCTTTCCTGCAACACCAAAGAAAAATTAATTAAGGTTATTTTATTTATTGTTTCTATATATATGGAAGAAGAATCTCCTTTCCTTGCAACACCAAAGAAAAATTAATTAAGGTTATTTTATTTATTGTTTCTATATTTCTACAATTAATTATAGAGTATGTATAAAATATGATGAATATAAAAGCAAGTAATAAGAATAGAATTATAGTTACAATTTATCTTGAAAAAAAACCTTTTAACAATATTTAATTATACTTTTGACCCCTTATGTTTTAAGAAATTCTGATTTTGGCCCCTTAACTAATTAAAATACAAAACAGCCCCCTATGTATTGGATCTTTGGCAGTTTTGGTCCCCTAGACCAATTTTGACTCGGTCAACGCTGACGTGACACTTCAAAGCCGCCACGTGTGCATTGCTTTGAAGTGCCATGTCAGCGTTGACCGAGTCAAAATTGGTCTAAGGGGTCAAAACTGCCAAAGATCCAATACATAGGGGGCTGATTTGTATTTTAATTAGTTAGGGGGTCAAAATCGCAACTTCATTAAACATAAGGGGTCAAAAGTGCAATTAAGCCTATTTTATAGGAACTAAATAAAGTGTGGTTTCAAAATTGTTCTCTTTGAAACAAGTGGAACGTTTCCTGTGTGACACATTGGTCATGAAATTCAAGCAGCCACTTTTGTGACATGCAAGCCACATGCTACGTGTGATGATCTCAAGGAAAGACACCCGTCGTCAAAATTGGTGTATCTTTTTATGCATTGTATAATTTCTCAAAAAAGTATGAAGTATTTTAGAAATATAGTGATGATGTTTCTTAATTACTTACATGATTTTTTTTTTATTTTTTAGGAAACTTACATGATTTACCTTTACGAAAAAATAAATGTTTGGTTTAATGTTTGTTCAAATTTATCCGAGTGAAAAAAACTGGTTAACTAGGTATAGAAGAAATGTATCTTCTAAAAAAACTGAATGTGTTAATAAGTATTAGAAAAACTAAGAAAAATAATTTGTGGTTAACTAAGACGTGTACATAGCCGTCACAAGCAGCACAGGTGCAGGATGGAAGACAACATTGAATCCGGGATTTAATATAGAAAACAAGTGTGAGAAGCTCATTTGTTAGATTGAAGCAGTAGAACAAGGATGTGATGTGATGTAACTACTTGAAATTTTGTGATATTTTTTACAAAGAAGCCTAAATATGGAAAAAGCCAAAAATAGATGCATGCATGTCGATTTTTTTCTGAAAAACCAAACAAACATTTCTGAAATCAACAATTGGCAGGTGGAACAATATAACCAGTTCTATCAAGCTTTTTTTCTTCTTAAAATGTTGTTAACATATTGTATGTCATCCAAAAAAAATTATATAAACTCATCCATGCAACATCTTGATAAGTGAAAAAAATAATATAACTATATAAACCCATGTGCATAATAAGAGAAGAAAAAAATAGTTATAAGATGCCGATCGAAAATTATTTTTTTATATATACCTCGCTTTGGGTTTGTTCCCCCCGGGATGTCAACCACGATCCTTAAAAAATGGAAACATGAAGATCAGTAAATTCATATCAAAATATAATTATCCAAAAAGAAAAAATAGGGAAGGACAAATAAAAAAGAAAAGAAGTGTAGATCGAGTTGAAAAAAAGATAAATTATGAAGAAATGAGAAGAAAATAAAGATAAAAATGATGACCAGTGTATCAGCTCACGCATGCTTGGCTCACTGGGGCTTGGTGCATCTGGATCAGTCATAACCTGCATGCACAAAAAATTGTTAAAAAAATCCATCAAAACTTTGATGATATGCATGCAAGATCAAAGTGACTGACCAGAGTGTAGAGGTTATCCGTGTTTCCAGTGAGAGTGACCTTGGGTGGGTTGATAGCCATGGATGGCTTTATGTCACAACCATTTGTGACATGTTTAGGACCAAAGTAAACAGACATGCCAACAGATGGTATGAACATGTCAACAACATCACCAATCACACGACCAACCACCAAAGGATCAACCGAGGCAGCCATCATGATCACCACAAAGACAATGCACGAGATCACAAAGAAATTGTTGAAGGACAAAGAAGGCATAAGCAAGAGTAGAAGACAAGAGCTGCGGAGTGAAGTGTGTGGTTTTCAATCTTGCTGAGGAGTAGTGTTTATATACTAGTTGCAAATTACTGATTCATGGTAAAATTAATTAATACTGCTCTTTTTCTTTTTCTGTTTCAGTTTCATCTTCTACTGTCAAATGAAACCGTGGCTCGTCTTTCATGCATAGGGCATCAGAGAATCAGTAACAGAGAATGGATGACACGTGTCCTAACTTTTGTCTTTGGTGACACGTGGTTAATATAACTGCCGTTGATTTCAAATTACTAGCACATAGATGCATCAGTAAATGATGAGTGAAAAATCACTCATTCATTGCACTCTCTGGATATGCACAGCCCCAGAAGGACAGCGTGAAATCCGTTTGGTGGAGCCCACAAGAAAAGATCTGTGGCAGTTGAGAGGGGTACAGACTTGAATATGGTGGATTTAACGGTACAGGAGCATGGCCCGTTTGTAAAGAGTGAATTTTTAAAATAAATTTATTTAATTATTCATTTACTAAGTAATAATGATATTTGTATAGTCATTTAGTAAAAAAAAATGTGATGACTTTTTCATTCTCTTTTTTTATTGGTAAAAAGTAAGAGAGAGAGTAAAAACGCAATGTTAATATGAGAGGAAAAATGGTCCAAAAGTTATAAAAAATAGTTGTACAAAAATCATTTTTCTTATCCAATGTTATGTCATATTTTTATATAATTAATTTTAAAATAAATTTAAACTTTAAATAAATTTTATCTATAGAGTATCGGTACTCAACCAATCTCTTTAAAATACCTAAGAAATTTTTGTTTTTTTCTTAAAGTTTTGAAAAAAACATAGTGACGAAACAACGAACTGTTTTTTAATTCACAATAATTACAATATTTGACATTAGCCTCCCCAAAAAACTTTCGGGGCTTAGACCCTTAAGGCTTTCTATGAGAATATTTTTTGAATCGACAACAAAAATATGATATTCTTTTCTTTTTTAACAAGTTTAATACTTCTCAAATGGGCAATTTCATGAGTTGAACTGGACTTTCTCGGGAAAGAAACATATAGCCAACTCTCACAACAACATGTTATTTTATTTATTTATTTTAAATTGAGGGATGGTGGAGAAATATTTTACAATGCTCACAACAACATGTTTGATTTTATTTCTTGAGGTTAGAATGTTACCACATATCTAATATCCCATGAACGATAAACAAAGAAACTTACTAGCGTAGAAAGGAGAATTACAATTTCAAACTCGCAACTTAACCCATCAAATGGTTCAACATCCTTTCATATGTGCTTAGTTGTTTTACTTTATGTTAAATGCACTTTTTGTTTATTTGCGTTTTTACTTTTTTGGGTCTCCAATTTTTAAATTTGAAATTATGAGGACTTGTAATATGAACTGGTCCAAATGTGAACCTTACTAAATTATGAATTAATAAGAATAATGGGTCAAAATTGAATTTAAGAATTTTTTTTCTTCATTTATGACAAGAGTCATGACTCTACTGACGTAGAAGATTCTTCACTGACAGTTAACTCCTCGAGTCTTTCTTTGTCCGCATACAGAAAATATGAGATATGCATTTACGTTTTTTATTGTATGAGTGTTAGTATCACACTCTTTAATACACTCTCTTTATTGATTAAAATTCACGTGTGAGTCCGACCAAACTATGTATTTGAGGACTAATTTGACCCAAAATACTTTATGCTTTAGCAAATTTTTTCAATGTGTTACTACTAACCAACACATCATCATTTTAACCCAATACATCAACAACTAATTAGCTAAAATTTGGTTAAAATTAAAAGAGTGACTAATTTGTCCCCCATATAAAAATGTTAGAGACTAATTTGATTTTTTTTTTTTGTCAAATACATAATTGAGTTGCGAGCAAATTTTAAAAGATCAAATTGAAACTTTAATTTTTTTTATTTGCAAAAGCCAAACAAAATTGCATTTAAAAATGGCTCAAAGCACAGGATGCGCCAAGACAGCAAAATGAATAGAAAAATCAAACACAATAACAAGGTCGTATATAACAATCAGACCCCAATTCAAGAAATCAATCCCAATCACAGCCCATAAGTAAATTAAAACTAAAACAATGTACTCAAGTTCCAAGCAAACCTAAGCACCCCCTAAGTTGAATACCCCATTGAACAATTTGTTCTATTAGTGCATATTGAGTAAATACTTTAATTAAGTATTTACAGAATTCCCTCTAAAAAAGTATTTGTTAAATTAGTTATTGGCTAGAGTTTATCAATGCGACGATGCATCTTTCTCATGAAAATTGAATGGTTAACTCCAAAAAAAGTTGTAAAGAATACAGATTTCCTTTATATAACCGTATATTTGTGAATAAGTAGATCGTCCTTTCATATTAATATTTTTTTTTTTGAGGGAATATTAGTATTTATTTAGAAATGAAATAAAAAAATAATATCAAATGTCATTTTAAATTTTTTCAGTATATCATTTATTACTATTTTCAAATAAAATGGTCTGAATACATCATCTATAGCTATTGTTCTCCTCTATATTTATGGTGATGGTCAATGCTGGTGAAACAAAAAAACAAGGCTTAATAGCAGTTTTGGCCCCCTATGTTTCAAGAAGTTACGATTTTAGCCCCCTAACAAAATAAAATACAAAATCGCCCCCTAAGTTGTCACGACCCAATTTCAAGCCATAACAAGCACATAGGCTAACACAACTCATCTTATATTTAGCCTAGCAAGCCTAATACATAGAAACATATACACCTTTCTAAAATAATGAGCTATTGAAATTTGATGGTGTCTCGTTTATCTGTGACACTCCAAAATGTTAAATTAATCCTCAACATTGTATGTATAACCATCTCATCATTTGTACAACTCAAGAGAAAAATGATATTTCTATTCCTATAGCTCCATCATACTAAAATCACAAAATAATAATCATTAATCAAGATAAAAGCCTACCCCAAAGAATAAACTCTTGGATCAATATGCAATTCTTGGGAGATTTCTACTTTGCCACCTGTGAATCTAAAAATGAAATGAAATCAAAGAAACGGTGAGTCACAAGAATTCAATGGGAGCATGACAGACAAAGTGGACATAATAGACGAGTGAGGTTTTCACCGGTCTTTATCCAAACAATTTTTAAAATACTATAAGCATTTAATTCATAGGATGCATTAACTTTGATCACTTCACTTGCTATTCAATCTCTCATCACCTAGTTACATTTTCGTATTGATTTTAAGCATGTATACTAGTATTCTAGACTACCGTACTAATACCATTAGGGTAACTAGAGTTTGGGGAATCAATTCATCCTAAAATCATACGAGACTACAAGTTTGCATTTGTGCAGCAAACAGATTTATGCTTCCTACAAGCATCAAAATCTAGGATTAAGGGCCACACTTGTGCCTGTTGTTTTACAGTATCTTTATGCTCATCAAAATATTCTAAAGCTTGCTACCACAGATAAATTTTACCCAAATTCCCAATTTTCCTAATTTCAAACCCTAACTTTAAAATTTCAATGAACAAAGAGAAGAGAAGAGAAGAGAGTCCATTACCTCCAATAGTAGTAATTGATGCTTCTCCCATTAGTTTTCTTGTCTATCCCACAATTTTTCGGCTTTGTTTTTCCTCTTCTTCTCTTCTGATCGGTTTCTCTTTCCTCCTCCATACTTTTTTTCTTTTCCCGTGCTGGTTTCACTTCCACTCGAAGCTTCTCCATCCTTTCTTTCTCTTTTTTATATTCCATTATTATTATTATTTAATTAAGTATATGACTTCATTTTTATTTATTTAATTAATTTTCATTCTTGTGTGGACCACTTTTCACACACACAAATTGTTATTTTGTTTATAAATATATTCATTCATTAATAAAATTATTTCTAGCTAAATCCTATTATTATGACCATTTGAGTTTAATATTAAACGTCTAATAAATAATGAAATGTGTAACTATTCTAGAATTAGAGATTTAGAAGCTTTTTTTTTTAAATAAATCAAAAAAAAAAAATCTTGAACCTAAATTTGTAAATAACTTATTTTAACTGAGCTCCTAGATAATAATTTTTTTTTCCTAATTAGGGTATTACATAAGTATTGCCCCTTTTTCAGTTTTGACCTCCATATCAATTTTGACCAAGTCAAAGCTGGCGTAGACGCCACATGTATAATTTTTTGAAAAAATATTCCTTAACTTCTAATGCTCTCTTATTAGTTATCAATTATTATTTTTTATATTTTAAATTACATAACTACGGAGTGTGTTTTCTTGAAAAGAAAAATCATAATGCTATTCATTTTTGAAAAAGTTATACCGTAAATGTTGAAAATAACACATAAAAAAATTAAATTAAGATATTTTGGTTCTAGAATGTTTTTAGGATTTATTCCTTGTTTTAAAGATTGAGATATGTTTTGGAATTAAAATTACATACAAAGTCTTGAATAAAAGTTTAGAAGTAGATTGGTTGGTATAAAATAAGTTTAAACCCATTTTTTACCTCTTAAGTTTTAAAATGTAGCAATTTTGGTTCTCTATTCAAAAAAATGGCTAAAGTCCCCCTCATATTTAGTGCAAAAGCTAGATGAATAGATAATTTTATTATCAGTATCAAACAGAACGTTAGTTCACACATAATAGGACCACTTAGACCAAGAATTTATACTCTCTAAATTTATTAATGTATCTCTAAATTTGTACTCATAATTAAGAACCACTAGAAGTAGCTCGTAAACATTAAACATTGTTATTTATTTATTTTATTTCTTAGTTACAATCAAGCATTGTTATTAGTCTATGTGCATCTTACACATTTCTCTAACTGCTCAATGACATTAAATTTTTGTTGGTTTAAAGTATCTTTAAATGAAAACTAATGTACAATAAATCCACAAACACAGATAGAAAACTTGTATAGCTAAACAACATTTCTTCATTAATATTATCAAAATATACGGTGGTGGTATTTGCCGTGGGAAAGGGGTAAACTTTTACGTGGTAAATGTCACCAATTGGTTAGGCCTTCCATACCAATATTGTCATGAAACATATGATACAAAATACACAAGTGAAAATAAAAACTACCAGCTAAGGTCATCAAAGTACAAAAGAGTTAATCCCCACCACCAATACATAAAGTGACCAAAAAGATCCATATGGTGGTACATCAAAAAAAGGGACAACATTTGACCAGCATCCGGAAACAACTAATCATCATCCAATTCATCTTCAACCTCCAAAGATGGATCTGGCTAGAAGGAGCTGATGAAGGCTTCAATTTTGTTCTTAACAGTCTCCTTGAGTTCATTTTGTGGACCAAGCAACAATCTAGAAGCAGTCCTCATTCTAACCACATTCTCATTGAGCTGTACATAACAATTAAAAGCACAATTATCATTTTAATTAAATTGTATATTGCATTAAAATGTGCTTATGTTCATGATTGATAGTTTGGTATTTACCGTCCCATTAATATTTCTAGCATCAAAATAATGTTCCATGTGAATCCACTCCAACAACCACACACCAGAGTTGTCACCGTAACAACATAAAGTAATTAATAAAATAGAATCACTAATATAACCACTGCTAATATGTATGTCCAAATTTAATAGTGCATCACCTTCTTCCCGTATTTGGGATCCCACGAGCTAACATGATCTCCATGTTTCCAAAGTCAATTTGTTTGTTGCACAATGCCAAAGTATAATCCGGATTCAACACCAAATGATACAACACTTCACCCTATTATTACAATAATTATTCAGCCAAACAAATCAAGTTTAAAGTTAATTTCTTTAAATTTATTAATAAATGTAAAACAAATACACTCACAATTTTCTCGATTCTACCCATCCTCAATTCAGCAGCAGCTAAGGAGCAATGTGTGTCAAAGTGGTAAATACCTCCAAGCTCAACATCAATGAGCATCAAATACCAGTGACTATGCACCGTACTCATAGGGATATAAATCTGATATTTAACCATGTTCAAAGTTAAAATATATAACAAGTTGTTTGAAAGACTATATAAAACACGTAGTAGTTTACTTACAAACTTCAGTTTCTCATATGAAGGCATCCAATGCGCCATATATTTTTCAAACAATTCATTCAGTTTCATGCCATTGTAAATATCAGCCTACATAATGCATAAAGTGTTTAACCGAACTGACACATTACAAGAATTGTATTTACATTAGTTTTAAGTAGAATTATTAATTAGAATCATTAATGAGGTAGATACCATAAATGTTGGTGGTAGACACCAGACTTTTTGAAACATTGGCATTGCTTGCATAAAGCGGACTTTTTCAGCAGCTAAGGTTAGAATCTAATAAGACACAATCTTGTACCATAAATTTGAATAATTTGAAGATTGAAGGTCGATTTGCGTTTTTCTGTTTTTGGTGGATGGGGTAGATTATGTTTCTCTGTTTTTTGAGTGATGGATTGAAGAAGGGTGAGGAATCCCTAAATATGAGGATAAGGATACAAAATGCAAATGTTCTGTTATGTTATTTAGTTTATTTTTTAATAATATTTTTTTTAAGGATTTAATAAATTCATGTTATTTTCTTTCAAAAAAAAAATCATGTTATTTACTTATAAAAATATAGAGTAAATTTCACTCCCTTTCCCTAAAAGATGTTTGAATTACACTCCCCTCCCCTCTTATGTTAAAATATACACTTCCCTCCCATCTTATTCAAAACATATTAGAAAATTTTTCAGTCTCCTCCCCTAAGAGAAGCTTGAACTACATTCCCCTCCCCCCTATGTTAAAATCTACACTTTACTCCCTCAATATTTACTTTTTATTTCTAATAATCTAGAAAAATAATAATAATCTAACACACTTCGGAAAAAATTAGTATTGCGGGTCTATTTTAATATAATCAAAAATTGAATACATAAGAGGGGAGGGGAGTGTAATTCAAGTATCTTTGAGGGGAGGGGAGTGTAATTCAAGTATCTTTGAGGGGAGGGGAGTGTAATTTACTCAAAAATATATTATAAAAAAATATTATTTTTTAAATAAAATACCAAAATTAATCTT
>Ga0228711_1000464_pt1 | contig 49459 bp, 42 predicted proteins | sample MedpolnodulmetaG_2_FD_177996 | JGI IMG/M metagenome (GOLD analysis project Ga0228711, IMG submission 177996) | Root nodule microbial communities from Medicago polymorpha collected in Santa Monica, California, United States - brown nodules | ecosystem: Host-associated > Plants > Roots > Nodule...
CCAAAATCAGCAACTTTTGGCACAAGGTTTTCATCCAAGAGAATGTTTGTTGTCTTCACATCACGGTGAATTATGCTTTGTTTAGCTCCAGTGTGAAGATAAAGAAGTCCCTTCGCAGCCCCTATGCCTATCCCAAGACGTTGCTTCCAAGACAGCGGAACAAAGTCTCTCCCATATAGATGACTACTGAGAGATCCATTTGCCATGTAATTGTACACTAGAATCAGTTCTGAGTCTTCATTACAACAACCTACAAGAGAGACAAGGTTTGAATGACGAAGACCAGACAACAACTCAATCTCGTTATGGAATTCACCGAGACCTTGTCTAGATTCAGGATTTGCTACTTTGATGGCTACTATTTTCCCATTTTCTAGTTTTCCTTTATACACCTTTCCAAATCCTCCTGCTCCAATAAGCAGATCAGCATTAAAATTATTTGTTGCTTGTTGGATCTCATGCAAAGTAAAATGCCTCAGAAATTCGTAAGCATTTACTGAATTTTTCTTGGACCTGCAGGATTTTAGATAACAAAATGATAGTCCAAGAAATGCTAGAATTGTTAAAACAAATACACCACATCCAATTATAATGACTAATTTTAATTTCTTGTTTCTTTGAATTCTTTCTGAAGATTTTGTTAGAACACTGTCAACTCTGTTAATGAACTTCATTATCTCTATCCCATTCAAAGTTGCATTTTCTATAGTAGACATTGTTGCGGGACCAACACTTACTGTGAGAATCTCCTCTGTGGCATTGAACACAACGTCGTTGTAATATGGTTCAGCAAAGTCACCAGAAACTCTTAACAGGTCAAGACTTCTAAACTCAATGTTATCATTCATAAATAGATCCAAAACCATATAGTTAGTACTGTTGCTAATCATGTCACAGAAATGAACGCGAACAAAATAAAGTAAGTTTGGTCTTACACGAAATACCCAATTTAAGCGGTAACCCCTTGAGGCACTTCCCATGGCTTTAGCAGTAGCATAAACCATTGGTGGTGCTGTAATTTCTAAGAAATCAGGATACTTTATAGCAGAAGTGTTTGTTGAAATATTCATCGCAATAGTGGTAGAGCGAAAGTAAGTTTCATCACTCTCCCAACTCCTACTAAGCGTGTCATTTTGAGCATTGATACTTGCGCCTCCCACATTTAATCGATACACAGTTTCAAGGACGGAATCTGTGAAAGGGGTTGATGGATTTAGATTGTCAGGAAAGAGCACATCTGGCATAGTTACAACTTCAATGGCATTAACAAAAACAAGTGAACTGCGGTGAGGGATGAATGTGACAATCAATTCATAAGATGTAACACTGATTGCATACTCCTTCATCAAGTGAGAGTTACTATAGTTTGCAAAAGTGAAGTTATCAAGAAGCACATAACCATCAACGATTACCGTTATTAAGGCAAAGGTCATGTTGTGGTTGGAATCGGGTAAAGGGTGAAAATGGAGACGGATCCAGTGTCTCCCATGTTGTTGAATTTTGAATGTATAGGATGCCTTTTCAAAGAAGATTCGAGCCGAGTTATAAAGCAGTGAAAGGGTATTGTTCAGTTTAGAGGTAGCAACCGAAGATTTTTCTGCTTTTATTTGGAAGTTGGAATGTTCAAATTCAATGTCAGGTACGAAAGTTCGACCCTGAAACGTGACATTGTGGGAAGAACCACAAGCGACCAAATAATTATCGATGGGATGGAATGACGCGAATGACTCCTGACATATGATGTTTAGTAAAAGAATAAGAACAAACGGTGTACACTTGGCAACTTCTAGCATCACCATCTTTGTTCCTTTTGTAGAATATATTGATTGATTGGAGAAACGAAACAAAATAATTCTGCTAAAACCATCTTAGTAAAGCACTAAGATAGCATTGATTGAAAGTTGAAACTTAACTCTCAAGTTATCTGCAAGCAAAGCTATTGTTATATAGACTGTGTTTGACCAGTAGTGTAGGTTATCTCTATAGTATAATATTTCCTTTTCTTATTTAATTGCAGTTAGTCGTATTTTGATTTTTTCATCTAGACTTTATCATTATGTTAAATCATATACAGATAAGAGAGGTGTGAGTGAGTGCTTGCCTGCTTGGTGCTTACGTAAAACAAACATTTTTAACTTGGATTTGCGCAGAAACAGTCGAACAACAGCTGGAATATTTGTTTGCTGTAATTTGAATTTCTGGTACTTGACTAATTTTTAATACGATTTGATTTATATGCAGATAAAGCTATTTTAACACATTGATCTAATGCAAGTTTCATTAAGCGGATGTTTGTGAATATGTTTAAAAATAATAACAATTTGACACTAGTGTGATTTAATTTGATGTAAATGTACAAAAAAAAAATCAACACTATAAAATCATAACAATTAATCCCTTGATAAATTAATACTTTAAGTTAGGTAAGTGTAACTCAATTGATAACTATCAAAGATATTATTCACATAGGTCAGAATTCGAAATTCAAATTTTTCAATTCCTTATACTCAAATTTTCCATTAGCAACTTGACAAAAAAAAATATAATGCTTTAAAACAATGTCAGGGTATATATATTTGTTTTTCTAAAATGCCGGTGTATTAACAAGTGTAATAGTATCGAAAAGTCAAAATCCAAAACAGAGAAGTCAAAACTCTTTTTTTTTTTGAAAGAAGAGAAGTCAAAACATTATGTGTAATAACAAATATATGTTACTTTCACTAATTTTTAATCTTTATCATTATTTTATACAAAAACCTTACATTAAAATTGCCTACTTCTTTTCTAAACAAACATGATTTGCTAGGTATCATCCCTTTTTTTTAGAAGTTAAAATGAATTAAATTAACCAAACATCTTAGTCTTTCTAACACAGGATGTGCCAGAAGAGAACTAAGAAAGAATAAAAGTTGTTACAAAGTTTTGTGTTTATCTAGTGTAAAAGACAACTTTCTTGTGTCTGATTGACGATGCTCTTCTTCACGAGCAACAGATTGAGAATCATCTTCATTTGTATTGTTGTCTGTACAATTAATTATGAAAGCAACTTGTTGAAAATGTAGAGAACAACTATGCTTCTTGAAAGGGTCGGCCCTTAGGAGTGCAAACAACTCTACTGAGTTAGGCCTCCAAAATTTTAGGGTCCAAACTTTTTTATTTTTTTTATATCCTTCATGTAAATAAGTAATATATGCAAATAGCGTAAATGGAGTTTCAGATGCGCTGAAACGGTCCAGCGGTACACACATGAGCTGGCAATGCCTTGGTACCTTTTTCAACACCCAACCAAGGCTCAACTTTTTCTTTAATTATTTTTTCTTTTCCTTTTTTCTTCTTTAATGAATTCTTTTTAGTATGAGAGGGCTTTGATTTTGACATGATTTATTATGGACTTGAGGTTCATCTATCCTCAATCTTCTCTTCATCTCAGCCAAATTCTCCTTAACATATTGGATTATATATTTTACAAATAAAAAACACAATATTTTTTTTTTCTTCTTGTTTTTGTTAGAACACTTCTTATAATTTTTGGCTCATACTTATCGTATAAAATAGTAAAGCTCTAACAACGAATATTATAACTTTTATTTGAAAGAACAAACATTACAGTTATTCTCTAAAATAAAATAAAAAAACACATTATAAACCTTTTATTTGTGTCTTTGTACAAACTAAGGAAAATAACAACCTAGAAGATTGATAAAGATATTCGCTTGAAATTGTATTTTTATATTATTGATCGGAATATTGATCTTTTCTGTGTTAGTTACAATAATGACTTTTTTTTCTCTAAAAAAAAATTAATGATATTTTTTTTATCTTTACGGATCTTAGTTTCAATTTAAATAAATAACTGATGTTTTAAAAAAATTATTTTTTATTTTATTAGAAGCCTAATTTTACATGAGAGTCGAGCCTCCAAATACATAGGAACGGCCCTGCTTCTTGGTATTAATGGTGTGGTTAGTTCTCCCACAATGAGTACAAAATCTTATGGCTCTACCTCTGCCAAAATAAGATCTATCTCTCATATCTTCTCTTCCACGAGAAGATGAACTTCTACCGTAAGAAGGGGAATATTGAGCAACAGCAAGAATCTTAGATTCATCAGGAGGAAGAATAAACTGTCTTTCTTGCTGAACAAGTAAATAGAAAACCTTCCCAATAATAGGAAGAGGTTCCATTAACTTGATTTAAGATCTACACTACTAAAAAAACAAAAATTAGTGAGGGATATTTAGTGAGGGAAAATGTGAAATCCCTCTCTAATTCCGTCACTAAATTTTGCGACCAAGGAATTTCATTTTTTCTGTCACTAATTTCCCTCACTAATTTTGTTTTTTCTAGTAGTGCTAACAGCAGAATATTGATCATTGAGACCCTTTAGTAAATGAATAACTGATCACTATCTTTGTATTCACGGATTTTAGCAACAACTATACAATCATCAATGCATGAAGTAACGGAAATGGAACGAAAATTATCAAGTTCTTGCCAAAGATTTCTCAATTTTGTGTAATATGAAGAAATTGAATAATCACCTTGTTTTAAAGTGTAGATTTTGAATATTAGAGATTCGAAAAACATCACCTTAATAAAAGTGATCTTTGAGTTCTTTCGAAATTTCAGAGGCAGTATTCATCCATAATATGCTTCGAGAGATTTCTGTTTCAACTGAATTGTTGATCCAAGACATAACCATCGTGTTGCATCTATTCTCGACAAATTGAATTATGATCTTCATCAGGAGGACAAGGCAACGCACCATTGATGAAATTAAGCTTATTTTTCCAAAGTAAATCAACGATGATGGAACATGACCAAAAAAGATAATTTTCATTAGGGTGCATGAAATATGGATTCAATATATCATTTTGATAACCTTTGTGATGATTAGGAACGTGTTCTCCATAGACACTTCCAACGGTGCTATCCATAGACATGATGAACAGAAAAAAGTTAAGTTGTAGACCAAAGATAACAAAGAAAGATGGTAAAGAAGATGAAGAAGTAGAGAAAGTTCTTCAACTGATAAAGAAAATGAACAATGATTGAAAACGCAAGAATCAATCTAGGAAGTAGATGAATTGAAGAGTTTTGTAAACAATCAAGAATGCAGCCGTAATGGCCTATTGGAGGACACTGATACCATGATAAAACTGAAGTGAAAACTCCATTGATGGAGAAAAGGTAGCTTGAGAAAGAAGAAAACTTAATAGTACTGTTGATTGAGAATGTACAAAACTGAATTACACTCTACGCGACACTAACTGTACACCAACTGTAATTGAGACTAAAACTATTGTTAGAAAGTTGCTATAAACAGTTAACTTCATAACTAACTTGCTGGGCAAGTCATCTAGTGTTCACTATATTCAACATCTCCTAAATGCAAGATGCAATGTTGTTTCCTATTAATGCGCTGCCTTTTCATTACAATTTACAATGAATAAACTTCGAAAGAAGCTTAGAAATTGATAAAACGTTTGCATATAGCTAGTTGTTCATTGATGAAACGTTTGCATGTAGCTATTCTAGGCATTAATTGTATATACGGTCACTGATAAAATATATATATATTTATACGACCATTTTATAATAACTTTTTGAGAGCTCTCTCGTACTCGCATTATGTTCTTATTTTTTATGTTTCTTTTTCTTTAACTATTATTTTTAACCAATAAAAAGAGAAAAGAAATTATTTGTCACAAAAATTGTCACAAATTGTTGTACAAATATCATCACTCAATGGGTGGCACATGGATAGGTCATTTCATAAAAGTTAAACAGAAATTATATATATACACGTATATAAATGGAATACATGGTTTTGAAGACTTTTCTTCAAAAAAGATGGTCGTGGGCTGACTTTTCCACTTCCAATTATACCCCTATATAAATTTACTTATATGAATACTATATTGAAGACTTTCATTGAAAAAGATAAGTATAATTTGTTATAGTTTGAAAATGTTAAATATTTATACTCAGACTTCTGATCAAAATTTCATTCGTAATTTATGTGCAATATAGATCAAAAGAGCGGACGGACTGACCAAAGTGTCCGTCTAAGCGCTAGAAATTTATGAAGTGTTTTCTATTTCGTTGGATATTATCGCATTTAACCAAGCAATTGGTTTCAAGTGGTTGATAAGCTCCACCAAAATCAAATTGTTCAAAAGAACCTTAATTGTATTCTTGGGTAGAATAGTTCATGGTTCTGTTTACCTCTCAGCTAAACTCCGAATTACTAGAGCCGTTTTCCTAGAGAATTTGATGGTTAGCACAAAAAAAATAAAAATGATCACATTTGATTATAATTTTTTTTAACATGTATTACATTTAAATAATTTTGTTCAATAAAATTAAAATAGATTGTTTTTATAGTATAAGTTGTTCCTTTTTTAAAGAAGATATTGTTCCAATTGCAGTGTAATTATTTTTATTTTAATGAATTTTTATTAAAATTAAAATAATAATTTAAAAAGGGTAAACAAGTAAACACAATAATGTAAGGTATAATTGGAAGTAAATGTGTTACACTAAAACTATATACCTCTTTATATGTAGGTTTATTGATGCAAAGTGGAAAAATTAGTTAAATAGTACTCTAATTGGAAGAAAAAATATATACTATTTCTTTTTTTTTTGACAAAGTATATACTATTTCTTTGTTGCCTCAACTTGTGCTTGAAAAATCATCCCTAAGATTTTTGTTGACCATTTGGACCGGTTAATTAAAAGACTGTCTATCGTAAAAAAAAATTAAAAAATATGAAACTAATCTCCATTTGTATAGTCGATTATAATTAAGTTAAATTCACCTATTGGCAATTGTCCAGAAATCATCTCTAAGATGTTAGTTTAGGGATAAGGTGTGTTTGATAGTCAGGATAGGGAGACAGGATGTGATACATTAATCATATTCTGCTTAAATCTCATGTTTGATGCACCAAATGGATAGGATAAAATAAATCTTTTTTTTTATCCTATCCTGACTTTCCTTTGTAATTTATATCCTGAGTATAGGCTGAGTTAGAAATTATCCTGACGGGATTAGAAGATCATTCCTTATTTATTATCTTGATATTCTGCTGTTTTTAAAATATTGTCATTTTTAAAATAATGATAGCATGTATTTTCTATTATAATTAAAACATGTCATTTTTACAATATTTAATTAATTATGAGAGCAATTTTTTCATTTAATTATAATGATATCCTGTTTGTTATCATGTGCGCATCAAACACATGATAGGATTAATGTTTATCATGTCTTTATCATATCCTATCTCTATCCAGCTTTATTTTATATTATATCATGTCTCTATCCTATCATGACCATCAAACAGAAACATAAGTTCAAATTCGCTTGAGTACAGTGTAAACTAATCATTGGTATAACTTTAGTCAATAATAGTATAATTCCCTTCCCCAATTTCTTTTATGTTGGGTGTGAATCGAATCAAAATTTAAGCACAAACTTAGCAAAACCCATTAATTTCTAATCAACAAGTTCCACTGAATGTTCCACTCCAAAAAAAAGAAAGAAAGAATCCAGTGAATGTTTTTGCCGTTTCAGAAGAGAAAAAAAAATCCATTTTTGATATAAAAAAGACATATAATTGGAAAATCTAAGATTCTACAGTCCAACCTAAATGGTCTTACTTAATTTCATATTTAAAAAGCAGAGTTTATATATCCACGTGATGATATACACATTTTCTGTTGATCTATTCATATACCGTCCCCCGACACCATGAATTAATCAAAATTATTCATATATAGTGATAGTGATTACTTTGCTTACTAAGCATCATAAGGGATGCTTTGATGCTGATCATCGTGGAAGTTAAGCTTAGCTTAAAGTACTTTTGATGCATAAAAAACATATGCAAATAATTTGGATTGTCATGAAAGAATGCCCCTTAAGGGAGGATATTTTACTTATAGAAGGATGCCCTTTGTACTATGAAATGCACTAGCAATGTTTCAGAGAAGTATGCTCTCAATATTCTCTGATATGATCGAAAAAGGCATTGAAGTTTTCATGGACGATAACTATGTGTTAGGAAAATCCTTTGATGGGATTTTGAGAAATTTAGAGGCATTATTAAAAATATGTTGGGAAACGAATTTGGTTTTCAACTGGGAAAGATGTCACTACATGGTCACTTAAGGAATTGTGTTATGACACAAAACTCAGCAAAAGGGATAAAGGTCGACCATGCAAAGATTGAACTCATATAAAAACTTCCACCTCCAACCTATGTGAAAGGAATAAGAAGCTTTCTCGGGCATACATGTTTTTATGGTCATTTTATTAAAGATTTTATAAAATCATGAAGGCTTTATACAATTTATTGATCAAGGATAGTACCTTCTCATTCAACAAAGAGTGTTTAGGGGTGGGAATAAACTTGGCCTACGAAAAAATTTACAAGCTTGAGTTTGGCCTATGGCCTATTATAAGCTATTTTTTTTAGTCTGGTCTTGCCTATTTAAAAGCCTTGACTAGCCTTAAAACTTACTTAAAAGCCTATTTCACTACAAGTAAATTTTAACTAGATTAAAGCCTACTTAAAAGCCTATAACAACAAAGCCTATTAAGGAACCAATAGATAGAGAAAAAGGTGTTTATATTTTTAATATATGCAATTATTTTAATATAAAAAAACATTTTTTAATAAATAAGTATTAATAGGACAGGTTTTTCAGGAAGCCTATGCCTAGCCTATTTAACTAAATAGGCTTTCTAAAAAGCCTAAGCCTAGGTCTATCTACTAAACAGGTCAGGTCAGGTCAGGCTAAGCTGTAGACCCCTGTAAGCCGGCCTGACCTATTCCCAACCCTAATCATAATAGAGATAGGACAGCCGCAAAGATTTTGTAGAGTGATTCTTGTGGCCAACTTTATTGAAGGATTGTTTTTGCTTTGTGAAGCAATGTAATGAGTGTCAAAGGACAGGGAGTTTAACGACAAGGAATGAAATGCCTTTGCATGGATTCTTGGCAACATAAGCTTTCGATTGATGGTGAATCGAATTAATGGAACCATTTCCAATGTCTTCATCTCACTCATACATTCTAGTCTATGTCGATTATGTCGCCAAATGGGTTGAAGCAATCATGTGGCCAACAAACGATGCACGAATAGTGGTTAACTTCTTGAAGAAAAACATATTTAGTTGTTTCGGAGTACCCAGCGTACAAATTAGTGATGGAGGAGCACATTTCTACAACCGGTGCATTAACTAATGTTCAACAATAACTATTATTTTCTTTAAAAAAAAAATAATTATTATTTCATTTCATGATTAACTATCACATTTATTAATCAATGAGATAATCAATTTTATGTGCATCGCACTGGTTCAAGTACTAATTATGTATTTATAATAAGGGGCATGCTAACCGGTGCCTCCGGGGCACTGGTTAATAAGTTAAATATAGTAATATTTATATTAAATGCTTAAATAATGATCCAAAATGGGTAGTGTTTGCATTCAAAGTTGCGTAATTAATACAGTAAATACGTCCTCTTTTGCTTTAATATTTCCTTTTTTGTCTTCTTTAACCAGTGTCCCGGGAGTACTGGTTAGCATTACCTAATATTAGTCGACACAAAATGATTAACTTTTACAGCAAAAAAAAAACATATAATTACGTTTAATATGAGACTGACTGTTAATAAAGATAAAAACGATGCTCATCCACAAAAAGAGAAAACTAAGATAAAGATGGTAATTATCTAATTAAAACACATGTCACTTTCTCATATTTTAAAGGAAGTATTGTATCTTTGATTGAAGTGCATTGATGAATCATTATTAAGAACCATTTATGGAATCTATACTACTTTTTTTGTTGACACATGGAATCTATACCACTTAACACTATATATTAACCAGTTATTACACACAGTGTAGAGGCAACAAGGGTTTTCTCATTGCCTAACTAATTATCTAGAGAGAATATGGAGATAGAAATCCAGCTCCAAGTTTCATCAAATTCAGGGCAGCACAAAGAAGGAACCTCTTTTATCAAAACTTGTTTCAATGGACTCAATGCCTTGGCAGGTATCACATTCTTTCTTTCTCAAACTCTTGTATGCAAAGTTAGTCATACATAAGTCATATGTGCAATTCGGAAAAAGGAAGTGTTTTTTTAATTATATAACTAGTTAATGAAACATGCGTGGCAAGAACATTTATAAATCGGACCAGAGTCATTTTATCCTTAAATGTGTAACGAACACCCACAATAATTCTTTGATGTACCAACATTTTAAAATAGTTTTGGCTTAATTGCATGTTTGGTCTCTGATGTTTATTTTAGATTTTAAGTTGGTCTCTTATGTTTTAAAAGTTTCAAGTTGATTTAAAACGTTACTCACATTGAAATAAGTTAATTCCTTTCGCCACTTGACCGTTTAAAGATTCGGGTTGACAATATGGGTGATGAAATTTAACTTATTTAGAAATTCAGCTTTAAATTTTTTTTTTATTAAACTTAATATCATGTCGTGAAAGGGACCAAATTATTCCAATGTGATTAACGTTTTGTACCAACTTGAAACCTTTAAAACGTAAGGGACCAACTTGAAACTTTTAAAACACAAGAGACCAACTTGAAACCTAAAATTAACATAAAGGTATAAACATGCAATTAAGTCAATAGTTTTTTATTGTGCACTTCGTTAGTCAAAGTAGTCTCTGACATTAAAATAATTCTTCAATCTGACATTAATTTTTTTCATATAAGAACTAAGTAAGCAACTATCAAAACTGATATGACATTTAATAATTATATTGAATGACTAATATAACAATATTAACGAAATATTTAATATAAATGAATATTTTGACTAACATAGTGTATAATCAATGACTATTTTCAAATTTTGATACATTATGGAACTATTATATCTACTCGTTACACATTCAACGACCAAAATGACTATTACCTTTTATAAAATGTTTGCAGAATGTCATAAATATAATGATTCTTCAAATCTATTATTGTTATTGAAAAATTGCATATGTACATGTCTTTTCTTAGCTCTCATTGTAATTCAAATATGCAATATTATAAAGCTTCATGGAGTTTTTCCCTTTCTACCTATTTTCGGTAATTGAATGATGGCTATCTCAAAATTCAAAGTAAATGTCTTAAAAACCGAAAGTGACATGATGCTCGTAAGACGTCTAGATCATGGTTCAATTGCTTTAAACCGTTTGAGTCAAAGTGTAGTCACGGTTGAACCACTTAAATAATTGAATTGTGGACTATGAAAACGGACACGGACACGGACAACGGATACAACATGGAGACTGACATACAGACACCGCTAATAATTTGAGAAAATCATATAATTCAGTGTAATTATATGTGTCGGTGTCGAACATGATACGTGTCTGGCACCGGGACACGCCTAATCCGATAAGTGTTTGTGCTTCATAGAATTCGTAGATAATGTTGGTTCACAATTTAGCCGGTTGGATCATCTGGTTTAATTCAGTTTTTAAAACATTTGAACTTCACAAACAAAGACTTCCCACTTTTCTTCACTAAATTAGAATTATTTATTCACAAATGATTACATGCTTATAATATTTTAACAAAGATTATAATTATTCAGGTATTGGGATACTCTCCATGCCATATGCAGTTTCTCAAGGAGGGTGGCTGAGTTTCATGCTACTAATTATATTTGCCATGATATGTTGGTATACAGCTTTACTTCTAGAAAGGTGTATGAATCAACAGCCACTGATCAAATCATATGCTGATATAGGTGAGGTTGCTTTTGGTTACAAAGGAAGAGTTGTAATAGCAAGTTTTATATATGTAGAACTTTTTTTAATTGCTGTGGAGCTTCTTATATTAGAAGGTGACAATTTAGAAAAGTTGTTTCCAAATATGAACTTCACAATGATTGGACTTAAGATTGGAAGTAAAAGTGGTTTTGTGTTAATCACTGCATTGATAATATTGCCAACAACTTGGTTAAGAAGTTTAGGAGCTTTGGCCTACATATCTGTTGGTGGGGTAGTGACTTCTGTTGTTTTGATTGGTTGTGTTGTTTGGGTGGGAGAAGTTGATGGTGTGGGGTTTCATGAAAGAGGGAAGTTAGTAAATTCGGGAGGATTGACAACTGCAATGAGCCTTTTTGCTTTCTGTTATTGTGCTCATGCATTGATGCCCACAATATGCAATTCCATGAATGACAGAAAGCAGTTTTCTAAGGTAAGAAATGTCTTTGGAATAACATTTTATTCTTGTTTTTCTTATTCTACAAGGTTAGGTTTATGTCTTCCTGGTCTTTTGTTTTTCTTTTTTCATAAATAAATTTCTAACATATATATAAAAAAAATATCACTAATAACTTAGAGACTAAGCTATGAAATATTTACATAATGAATATTCAACATAATATTTTATCCTAAGTGACTTAGAGAATAAGCTAAAATATATTTACAAAGTAAATATAATTATTTACTATTTATGTATATATCAACAACAACAACAATAATAATAATATTTGAATGACATATATTTGTAGTTAGTTGTTAGAATTTTTTTTCTTCTACGTATGAGTTTGAACCCAAGACTTCCAACTCCTAATCCCTTAGCACAAATCAATTGAGTTGTCTAACCCCATAGTTTATGAAAAGCTACAAATAAAAGAAAGAGAATAATAAGTTTACTAAATTAACTTCATTGAGTATTGTTGTAATTAAAAGTGGATGATGTTGATTTGAGATCAATACATATAATATTAGAGGATACATATGAAAAAATTAGTAATATTAAAAACTGAAAATGTTACTGATTTTTTTTTTTTTATTTCAAAATGTAACACCCATTTGACAGAAGATGTATTTCAAATCCAAGAGATGAAGTCACTTTACTTTGTTCTGATATTTTGCTTATTGCAGGTTTTGCTGGTTTGCTTTATGGCAAGCACAATTATCTATGGAACCGTAGCTGTATTAGGCTACAGGATGTTTGGGGATCATTTGAAGTCTCAAATCACATTAAATCTACCCATAAATACACTAAGTACAAAATTAGCAATATATACCACAGTAATAAATCCTTTCACTAAGTATGCTATTATAATCACTCCAATAATCAATGCCATTGAAGAAAAATGGCATGTATGCAAGAGAAGACCTATTAGCATTCTCATTAGAACAGCCATTGTGGTAAGCAGTGTCTTTGTGGCACTATTTGTTCCATTTTTTGGATACATTATGGCATTTATTGGTGCTTTCTTGAGTGTGGCAATGTCATTGTTGTTTCCTTGCCTCTGCTACTTAAAGATGAATAAAGCTGCTAGGAGATTTGGGTTAGAATTGATCATAATCATAGCAATTCTGCTCATTGGTACATTTATTGGAATGCATGGTACCTACATTTCACTTATGCAAATAATAAATAGTGTAAAGTCATGAAGAATTATGCTTAAAGCTCATGAAGGATTATGCTTAAAGCTCATAAACAACTATTTGAGTGACTCTACTACGAATGTACAATCCCAACTAATGAAATACATTTCTTGTTAATTTACTTTTTGCTGATGAATAAAAGAGAAAAATGGAGCCTGCTTGAGCTATTGATGCATATTTGAACATCATCTTATAGTTCAAATTTGACTTGCAATGTAAGCATTTGTCCTTTTTTCATCATATAATAAATGGCAATACCAAACAAATCCTAAAAAGTTGATTGTGGTATTTCAAAACAAGTATATGCACTAAAACTCCAATAGTATATCAAATTTGCACCAAAAATATGGCATAGAGCAATAATCAAAGTCTTTTCTAACTGAATGGGAGCAACTAACTGATGGTATATGATAATTAAGGACATCTCCAGCTACATTCTTGAATTCTGATTAAGAGCAAGTAAATGTTAGTTGTAACTTGTAATTTTGTCAGTGAGCAAAGTTGAACTCATGACCTCCACATCACAATGTCCCTCCCTCGAACCACCAGCCACCTTGTCACTCCAAACTGGGTTCATCATTAATGGAGGATATTGTATATGCCAATTGTAAAATCGTTCATATATATGAATTAGTTTTTATTCTTAATCGTTAAAAACTGAGAAATCATCTGTGGGAATTATTCCAAAGAAATAAATAGATGTAGCTTAATTTGTAAAGCTATTGTGACATTTCAGGGCCAACTTAAAGTAAGCTAAGAACCCAAACCTTGTTATGAATCCTAAGATTGTTGTAAATACGGAAATAAACATCAAACTATAAGAGTTCTAAGCATGACCATGCAACTGGTGTTTTGTGTTTCCACCGTCTCAAATTCATTTTATAGGTAGATACATACATGTTTTGTCAAGCTGATCATCATCCAAAATTGCAGCTACCAGGTTCAGAGGCCTTTGCTTCAACTTCAAAAAGGAGCATGCAAGCATCCGGATCTGGTATGCTATTCTACGATCATTGGGGAAAAGGCAGCAACATAAATGAAGTTTCGAAGTCTTCCTGTCTCGGTGGATCAGTCTGGAAGACAACTTTGTTAGCTGCACAATTTCAACAGAGAGATACCAGTTAGCATCAGTGTTTCTTCTATGAAAAGCTGAAGCTGACAAGTGACAACATTGTGCTGGCAGAAGAATAAGACCAGAATCATAACATCACCTCAAATATTCAGCGCGGTGTAACTGGGACACAAAACCTCTTCCATTATCTATTGTTTTTTGTGCCTGTAGAAATCTGAAGAAAACTGATTTCTTTTAGTACTTGACGAGTCCAGCATTATGAGCCTTGCCAAGAACAGTTTTAACATCACCATGAAATAAGTTGAATTTTTTCGCAACAGCAAACCCAGCATGCATTCCATCTACCGCGGCACTAATGATACCACCAGCGTAACCTGCTCCTTCACCAACTGGATATAGTCCTTTTACCGAAGTGCTTTCATAAGAGTCAATATCGCGAGGAATCTGGATCGGGGAACTGGTCCTAGTCTGGAACAGAACATTGTATAGGGAAAATAAACAACAGTTGAGAAGCAAAGTCGCGATAATCAAAAGCTTTATAACAGATCTAATTTATGACTGTAGACTAAGCCAGGAGCTGGGAAATATAGAGAATTCTGGTGAATATGTAAACACAACGGGGATTTATTGATAATAGCCTCGATTGAAAAATGAGTATTTTTAATTACCTCTACACCGTGAAGGAGAGCCTCGTTGCAGATAAACCCTGGTAACTGAAAAGTTTGGAAGTTTGAATTTAAAAAGGAAAAAGGAGAAGAAATGTTTAGATCAACTTTGATAGAAAATTTTATGAATACTATAGTATACTAATTTGCAGGACATGAAAACAGCAAACCTCCTTGTCAAACGTTTCAAGTGAATGCTTCAAAGCTTCAATTATGTTTGCAGGAAATAGCTGATGAAGATTTGATGCCTTCACACCCAAGCGATAACTTGACGGTGGAACAGATGTAACTGGCACAAACTAGTTAAGCTAAGTTAATCTATATAGAGCATGAGAGTAACATATAAATGGTATTATGGTAATGGTCCATAATTTTACCGGACAACTTATTCTCAAGAAAGTCTGGAACTGTCTGTACAGGCACTACAAAGTTTCCTCCTCCCATCACAGCAGCTCTTTGTTCAAACTCTCTCTAAATAATAGTAGTAGTATTAGACAAAATAGATAACGTCAAATTTATAAAGTTAAAAACTCTACTACATGCCCATCAGGAACATGGACAATGTTGTTGAACAAAATTTCATAAGATGCAATACGGGTCCATTTCTTAAAGCACTTATGCTTAAACTCTACATAAACAGAATATGAATTTATAATTCCACTATTTAATAATTAATTAGTTAAATATAGTTGTATGTAAAGAAATTTAAATACAACATAGATGTCAAGAAATCAGACCAACCTGAAACTCAACACCAGCGAGGGGACCATAATAATTCAAAGCTTCAAAATCATTCTTTGTGACTGACACCACAAGTGCAGCATTTGCCCACCTAGATGCTCGCCGAGAAAATGACATGCCATTGATGCATATTTCAGATGGACTTGTACTTGTGAGAACAACCTATAAGTTCCAATATTCCATACATTACTACCAGTTGATCATTTAGAGAAATTAAAACAGAGTAATAGTTTAATACTACTAATCCGTCCAATGTAATCAAATGCAAATCAATCAGCACTGTATGTTCATGGAACGCTTACCTGCCCACCTGGACACATGCAAAAAGAGTAGCAACTGCGATTTTCCACCTTTGAATCAGTTGATTCATTGAAATCATCTTTGTCAATGTAATTGGCAACTTTGTAATCTGCCACTGGGACTTTACCACGTCCACGGCAAACTTCAGATGCCAGTTCAGAATACTACACATTTAAATTTCCATGCATCATAATCATCACAAATAAAAAAGTCTGTGATGAACAGCTTTTATGATAGTCAGAAGAATGTCAGAAACTGAATAGAATCATATAAGTAAGTCATTGTTAATTATAATACACACAGGTTAGATGTATACAAAATAAACATCTAACAGTGCACCAGAACAGAAATTTATAATAGAAATCACGCCCAAAACAAAAAGACACTTTGCTGTCCACAGAGACAAAAATATAAAACATCAATCCTACATTCAGAATTACAGATCTTATTAACATATATACTACTAATTTAGTTCCTCGGGTTAAACTGCCACCATAATATCCCTCCAAAGAAATTTTCATAAAATTAATCCCAAAGAAACACATATCACCAGATTCATCCCTAAACTTTGTATCTTTATAGGAATAATTCGGTAAAAAAAAATCTTTGGAGGACTTATAAGGAGACACTTAGCTTTTAGGCACAAATTTGGGGACAATAATTTTTAAAGGTTGATAGGAAAATGGTATTTTGTCATTAAAAAGAGAGGGGAATATGTCCTCAAATGCATATACAACAAGAAGAATGCCATGTCTAGATAACGTGTTCCCCTCTCTCTTATTTATCTACATAACATCGTAATTATGTAATAACTGATTGAGTGGAGAAGGAGCAATTACCTTAGGTATATGCTTATGAAAAAACAAGGGTGCGTCAATTTTTTTTTTTTTAATGTATACAAACCTGTATTCTGTTTATTAGCTCCTGAGGATGCTCAATCCGTAACCCTACCTGTTTACAATGTATAAAGAGAAAAAAGTTAAAAAGGGAAGAGATAGAAAATCATGACATGAACAAATGTCAAAGCAAACATCACATCATCATTTCATGGCACTAAAAAACAAAAGTACACAAATAGGCCACAACAGGGTGCACCATGTTACAACAACGAAAAATAAGAATTTGGCCGATCTACTACTTTCTATGAGTCGGGCCTCCCTTAAGGATCAGATCTACATTAGCTTCTTATTTAAATTAGAACTTTGTCAAGCTAAATCAAATAGTGGCAAGTCTTTCAAATTTATCTACGTGTCATGTGAATCCTATAATTTGTTAAATATGTTAGTAGTTATTTTTCCAAGTCATATCCATTGCGGGCTACAACCCCTTTGGATTCGGTTCACTCTATTGTAAGGGTCCAAGTCGTATTGTGTCCACTGACCACTCTAGGGTCCAAATATTTGGCAATATTCACTGATGATTATTCTGTATTCAACTGATGTTTAATTTAAACGGAAAACTGATCATAGTTGTTTGTTATCTTTATAAGTCTTTTTCTCAAGAAATCAAAAATCAATTTGGTGTTCCTATTTGCACTTTACAAAGAGATAATGCCCCTGATCATTTATCTAATCAGTTAGAAAATTTTACAGTTTCATCAAACATCTTGTACTCACGCCCCTCAACAAAATGGGGTCACTAAATGGAAAAACAGACAGCTTAACTATTGTACCAACATCGGCCGCCTCCACTTTTACCTTGAATACTAGTTGTACCAACATCGGCCACCTCCACTTTTATCACTCCATCCAAGCAAAACTGTTGTAGGTTGTCCTTAGATTTAACAATTAAAGTTGGATTTAGTGCTAATGTTAATATACTCGAACCCCTTTGGTTGCCAAAGGCATGGCCGAGACTATGGTGGCAATGTCTCCTGTCAAAATGTAGTTTTAGGCTATTTTTCTCCATGGTAGCTATTTGTCCTAGGCCACTTTACCAGCTTGAGATAAAAAATGTTTTCCTTATGGTGATTCAATAGGAGTTCACATGGAACATTTTCTTGAACTTGTTTGTTCAAGGGGAGTCTTCTGACTTGTTTGTTGTCATTATAAATTCTTATATGGCCTCAAACGTTTTCCTAGGTCCCGGTTTGATAGTTTTATCACTATAGTTTAACCTTTTGACATGGTTTTGAGTGATGTTGATCACTTGGTGTTCCATCGTTATTCAGCTGCAGGATGTATTTGCTTGATTGTGTGTGTTGATGAGGTCATTACAAGTAGTGATCATTATGGTAAATCATTATCTTTGACATCATTTTCCAACAAAAGATCTTGACAAACTTCATTGCTTATCAGGGGTAGAGATTACACGGTACAAAAATGACATTGCGATTTCTCAGAGGGATAAAACAACTGATATTTTGGAGGATCCAAAAATCATCAATGATAACCGAGCAGATACTCATATGGAACTCAATACCAAACTTCTACCAAGTTAGGGTGGGGTTCTTCAAGACCTAGAGAAGTACAGAATGGAAAACTAAATTATCTCAACTTAACGTGATCAGATATTTCTTTTGATGTGAGTGTGGTAAGTCAATTTTTTTAACGCTCCCTATGAAGGAAATTGGGATGTTGTAATTCTCATTCTAAAATATATTAAAGGAAAACCACAAAAAGGACTCTTGTATGAAGAGAAAGGTCATACACAAAGCAATATCCTATCAATTTCTGGTTATTACATCTTTGTTGGCGATAACCTGATCTCTTGCAAGAGATAGAAACTGAATGTTGTGGCAAGATCTAATGCAGAAGTAGAATATTGAGTCATTGCTTAAACCACTTGAGTTATATGGCTTAAACAATAACTAATTGAACTAGGGTTTGGGAATGTTTCACATATGACACTCATTTGTGATAATCAGACAGCCCTACATTTCCCCTCAAATCCAATTTTCCATAAGATGACCAAACACATTAAGATTGTCATTTCATTAGGGAGAAGATATTGTCGAGAGACGTTATAACAAGATTTGTAAATTCAAATGTCAAACTGACATATGTCTTCACTAAATCATTAAGAGATCCTCAAATTGAGTGTATATGTAACAAGTTTGGATGATTTATATGTTTCAGCTTGAGGGGGACTTTTAAAATTATTGTAAATAGGATAGTCATGCAATTAGAGATATAGGGAAATATAAATACTTTAATTTATGACTCTGCAGATATAATATTCTCCCATGTGTAATTGAGGCCTATGAATTCACTCATTTTTCTTTTTATCAACAAAAAAGAAACCACGACACCCATGTCCCTTGTCCACACTCTGGGTGTCACGTATAAAACAGAAGCGACAATTCATGAAATCCATCCAGACCTCTACCATCTCCAAACAATTCTACTGTTAGTGATACATGAGAAGATTAGAGTGATTTGACAATTATATCATTGTGATTCATGTCTCATGCAATAGGTCTCTACTGAAATTTTTTACTCAGCAACTACAAACTATTCACAATGAGGAGAAGGTGAAACTTTAGGGGAGGAATTAATACCTTATTAGCAGAGGGAATTAGAGGTAATTATTTAGTTAGTTAGTAGGGAGATAGAAGAAATAAGGTATGTCGTCTATTGATAAGAGGGATTGAGACAGATAATTAGGTGGTCATTTGAGTGGATTGGGGCCACTATTGGGAGGTTGCAAACCATTGAAGCTATTATTATTGTTCCGAAATCATGGAAATGTTCCCTAATCATTGTATTAAAAGACGAGCATTTGATATACATCACACCGGATAGGCTTACACGAGGAAATGCGACAGACAAGCATCACAATTTCCATAAATTGAAATGAAGATTAAAAGATAATGTCTAAGTAAACTCACAGCAAAATCTTTGGGTACCAGTTCCACATTGTGAGTAAGAAGCATTTGATATACATCACGAGCAGAATGACCCACCGCCAGAATAACTGCATCACATTCCAACTTCTGACTTCTTAAACGCAATTCATCAGCGGATTCTGATACCATAACCCCAAGAACTTGTCCATCTTCTATCTGTAGATCATCTACTCTTGTTCCAAACTTTATGGTTACCTGCAAAAATGAAGCAGCAGTGTTAATTGGTCAGTATGAAGACAAGTGCAACAAGGAAAAATACACTAAGCAAGATAGAAAATTATACTGACATGAGATTATTTTCAATGCAAACAAGTTAATGGAACTCACACCCAATTCTTGCAGATGTTGCCTGAAGTTGCGAAGTAATGGAACCAACCTATCTGTTCCTAAGTGAGGCTTACCATCAATCAATATCTGTTTTGTAGCTCCAAACTGCACTAAAGTTCTCATAACCTAAAATGAAGATATCAAGTCAACCATTTTATGAACTGCAGTTAGACATAAGGGCATAATGGGTAAATTAAAACTAAATAAATCTTGTTGTTTTGTTAATTATCCTACTAGCTAATAAAACCTTCCCAAATAAAATATCTATGGTTGGGTCAAAACCTACCAGAAAGTAAAAAGGTTTTCCCACTCATTTTTTATCAAACTTCTATAATATTAGTTTTTCCTGATATTCAGGATCATTATGAGTAAAAGTAAACTAGAGGTTGTACACATGAAAGCTGAACTGAGAATTAAATTAATAAAATCTCAATAAGAAACAAAGTCTTTTAGCACTAGGTGAGGTCAGTTTCATGACTTTAAAGATGTCATAATGTCCTATCTCTCAATGGTTTGGTATATAGTTTTCATTGATCTTCCTCTCGCATGGTTGTCAAACATTCGAGTTAATTTTTAAACTCATCTTGGTTTGAGGTAAGGAATAACGGCCAAATCACATGGAGAATCCTTTTTTTATGGACTAGGTCAAACTCGGTCCCTGGATTTTAGACACTAGTGCTTCTAATCAATGAGCGGGTAATCCTTCTCTTTTCGCTAAACTTTCATTCCCTAAAAATACCTCATAACATCACTCTTGTTAACAAGTGATAGGTCTATGGTATATTCTCTAAAAATACCTCACAAAGTGCACGGATCTCCTCAAAGCTTCTTTTGTTTATATATTCGGAGTTTAACAATTCTTTGTAAACAGGACAACAAAATTGACATTTAAATTCGAGTGCAACTAACCGCAATGACACTGCCACTATTGCGTCCAATTCTAGTTACCAACTTTCCATCACTCCAGGTACCTGCACCACCCTGCCACACATAAGTCCTTGAGAAATGACAGTAAATAAACAAGTAAATCAACATGGGTGAAGAGTAGTTCAATTTAAAGCAACATAAAAAAATCACATGTGAGCTGAACAACTATATGTAAATCAACAAATCATCTCATTGCTGATTTTATATGCATTTAGAAGAAACTCCTAAAAATATATAGACATAGCAACCTAGATGGGTCTAAAAAGGTGCACAAATTTCCATTAACTCTAATAAAACTTCACAATAAGATCCCTGCCAAATGGGTAATGTGGAGAAAGTTCAAACTATAGGAACAAAGCAGCACAAATGGGACAAAGCACTCTCTTGTGTGCAATCCTTTGAACTAAATTGCATATTTGTCAGAACCTGACACTTCAAATAAATAATTGAATGAATTTGTAGCATGTGTCCAAACTACCTTAAATCAGAAGCGACGAATGATGCAACCATGAATGCAACATAATCTATTACGTATAAAATAAGCCATCACTAAAAGAAATAAATAGACATGAATAGTACAACCTCCCCAAAGCAGAAGTTACTTTCTAATTCCAAGATTCGCCGAACTATAAGAGCACCAATATCACGCCCCCTCTTTTCAACTGGTTGACCTCTTTCTATTAGCGTGACATCTGCACCAAGCTCTGCGAGAACAAGCGCAGCAAATAGGCCAGAAGGCCCACTACCCACAATTGCAATTTTTGGCTTTCTGGTATCCTGCTTTTTGTACAACTCTTTTGAGAAGATGCTGTGTCCATTTTCCCCTTTCACTAAATCTTCTTTATTTTCTTTACAGTCTCGTATAATACTCGTCAGATCACCAAAATCTCCTCCGTCATTCACACGTTCCACAAGGCCAACTTTAGGCTGCAGCTGAGATATAAAGTCCCAAGAACGAGGTTCGAGGCTGAGGAGTTTCTGGACATCCATGTCCACAGTATGCACAAATTTAGGCTCCTAAAATTGATAAAAAGCATCAGCAAATCATTATAAGAGGATGCAAGTGCAACAATGATAGAAACTTAACCATAATTTAAAACGATATTTCACTTGTTACAACCCAAATTCAGATGAATGTTTAAAACATCATTCGCATCAAATGAAATTTCACTACATTCATTCGCAAACATGTTGTTAATTTTGGATAATATACATATCCTTAGAGGTCAAAACTAAATAGTTAAAATATAAACCAATGAACTCATTAATTTTTAACCTGTGACATAAGTCAAGATTGCACCAAGTTAAAAAAATATATATAAAAAAATCAGTTTCCATTTCATATTTTTTACTATTAAATAATGCCACCAGTGTCTCATAAAAAACATTCATGACTATGATATGGGATGTGACAACAAGGTCTTCAATGTCTTCACAGCTGCAACGTGACTGCATTCATAGTCGTTGCATTTGACCGCAATGTTCAGGGTCGCAATGAAACCACATTTTGAAACCTTGAATGTCAATATGTAATTGCATTTTTTTCCAGTATTTTAATGATTTTTGTAATATAATACCTTAGGACATGTTTACTTCTGAAGTTTCCTGTTTCCGTATCCACCGATAAAATGAGTATTAGAAAAGACATTATAAAAGTTTTTGAAAATGTGTTTTAATCCCATGGAAGGTTAAAAATTTACAAACCTTCCTATCATTTAAAGGTCACAACATCGGCGACTATTTAAAACCTTGAATATGACTATCTTATCACATTTTATTCCCTAATATTAAATATGTTTTAGATAGTACATTAGTGGTTGTTATCTTCTCGTCTTTCCTATTCACATTTCCAAGTATAAAATAAACATTCAAGAATGCATTTTAAAATAGATTGAATGTTTTTGAAAATTCAGCAAAATTTCAAAAAAATTGATCTCTAGTTAGCTACTTAGCTTCTATTTTCTCTCTATCACAATTAAAAACAAAAATTCATAACTAAATGGAGTTCAAACCACGCACATACATAAGTTAATTAAACACTCATTATTGTGCTTTTGTATACGCTATTTCTAGAACAAAGATAAAATAAAGTCAAACATTTTTGGGTTAATACGTCAAATAGCACATGTAATTTAGGTAAGATCTGAAAATAGCACCTGTAAAAACAAAAACACAAATTTCACCACTGTAATTTATATTCTTCATAATTAGCCCTCATCCTGTTAAAAAAATTCCTCAAATAACCTCTATAATTAGGGCGAAGTCTGAAAATAGCCCTTGTAAAGGGCTAAAATATGAAGAATCTAAAATTACAGGGTTGGAATTTGTGTTTTTATTTTTACAAACGCTTCTTTCAAACCTCGCCCCAAATTACATAAATTATTTGAAGTATTACCCCAACAATTTTCATATAAGCTATAATCTATAAGTTGTTTTCATAAACTATCCTAGAGAACTATGAAAATAAGCTAAAAACAACTTGCAACATGTCATACATTTTTTCCATAAGCTCTTCTAAACAGTCTCGTATATGTTTATGTCGGTAGATAAGCTCAAATAAGTCGGAAACATAACGAATGAATTCTATTAACATACCTTCCTAGCATCAAACGATTTTCTAACAACTGAAAATGGTTCTCGTGGTAACATCGAAGCAACCTGAAACAAAATAATCGCGCATTATAAAACGAAATTTAGCGATAGAGAAAACAAGGGATTAAAAATTTAAAATGAGTTGTTATGAATTATTATACCGGAAACTTGAGAAGCTTAGCAATAACATGAAGAAGTGCATCAGAAACTTCTAGAAAGTCTTTACCAGGGTCTTGATCAAGTGGAACAGCAAGGTTGCATAGTCTCCATGTACCCTCAAATTTGTTGCTCTTATTATCATTAGATGATAAAAGTTCTTTGTGTTTTGACTTCAATTTTCTCTTTTCTGACGGGTACCGTTGTTTGCCGGTTCTCTTGTTCGCACATTTTATGGTGATGTTACTGTTGCGATGTGACTGGTTGCGTCGGTAATTGGGAGTTGAAAACCAGAAAGTGGTGTTCAATTGGTTTGAACAAGAGGGAAGAAGAAGAACCATGGTGACTGACTGAGCTTTAACTGCTTTGAGATGTTTTGTTGTTGGGGGTTTGGATATGGTGCTTTGTTGTTACAAATTATGTTTAATTGCAATTTTGTCCTTCTATTTTATCACATTCACGATAATACCAACTCATTTTTAAGATAAAAAATTTTTATCCTTCATGTAAAGTAGAAGATGATATTTGTGACGATTTTTGCACAACTCTATTTAATATTGTTTTTTTATCAATAAAAGAGAGAAAAAGAAAATTATCATAAAGTATATATGGGAACTAGTCGAGATACCTGTGATATAGCACAGGTAGCGCAGTTGCGCCGTGTTTTTAGGAAGGACGTGAATATGACATTTTATTATTATTTGTAATTATGAGTAAATGAGTAATTTCTTAGTAACAAACATTAATAAAATATGTAGTTCACAAATGTATAGTTGATACAATTCAATTATTAGAAACATACATAACTGAAGGACAAAATACACAAAAATAGAAATAGGTAGGAATAGCTAAAAGGATTGAAGATAGTTATTTGAACATACACTACATAGAGGGAAACATCACAAATGATTTTGACCTGAGTTAAAGATCTCATCAATGAAGTTTGTAAACATTGCACTTGTCCATAGGATTGTCAATGGGAAATTTAAATGTTTCATCTCATTCCAGACTTATTAATGAGCAGGACATTTTCGTTTAAGTTGACGACTTCGAATTCCATAGTTTCTCCATTGTCACCACAAAGTCGAACGAAGTCATAGGTTAGTCTATCATTGACATAAATTCCTAGTGCTTCTGGCAAAGTCTGAGATAAGAAAAATGGTTAATATAATTAATAAATTAAAAAATATTAAATTTTAAATATATTCCATATATTTATAAAGAAAGTGAGTGAAAATAAAATGACTTAACTATTTCCTCCAATTGGATAGTTTCTTCAGAGATTGTTATGTCGAAGAACATTGTAGATGAGGGATTAGTAGATCGGCTCTGGAATGAATCAATTATGTTATGTGGTTCTGTAACTTTGAATAAATTGACTTTGAAGAGACCTCTTCCTTGAAAAGATAATGCGACTTCAACATTTTCTGGGAACTTGTAGAAGGTGTCGTTTAATTTGGGAAAGAAGACTTTGTTCCACCATGGGAAAGTCCCTTTACCCAAGACACTTGTCGGTTTTGAACTGGCAAAAAAAAAACTCAGTTTATTATTTTAATGTTGTTTTCAAGCTTACTACTGCACCTCCCGATTTCTTCAGTACACCACAAAACTGATTGATTAAAACATGAAATTATATTCTTCTTCTTCTCACGTACATCAAATATGAAAGAACTCACAACATAAGAAAACCCAGAAAAAGCTTAACATCAACTATTCTTCTTCTCGCGTACAATACTCAGTTTCAAACAAAGAACATCAACTCTTCTTCTCTGGTTCGACAACAACCTTTCTTTTGCAAGGGTAGTTTTAGAATTAGGTTAAAGTGTTGTTGAATCAGGCATAAACAATTAGATCTGACACAGATTTCGTTCCCAGACACAAAGAAAGGTAAGATTTTCATTGATTTGTTATCTTACAACATTTGTGAAACAGAAATGCAGAAATGTTGTAATGAAAATTGACATTTGAAATGTTATAATGTGAAATTGACATTTGAAATTTACAAATTTTAGATTGGAATTAGTTCACTATTATGCTACTTTGTTTGAACGAAAATTAATTTGGTCAAGTATTACAATCTGCAGACATAATGGATCTAGATGAAATTTTGCCTATTTTTCATGAAGAGCCAGAAACCGAATTTGCTGGAGGTGACCCAGAGGTGAACAAGATTTTTTTTTTTTTTTTTAACTTAAAATTGTAGTGTAGTGTTATCAATTTCCCGTTTGAGGGTGCTTTTCTGTTCAAATATTTATTTGATTGAGCGGTCTTTTGATTTTATTTTTTTTAAATTGACTTTAGCTTATCTTGAAAAGAAGTACTAAATACTAAATTTAAGCGGTTTTTTGATTTTTTTTTTTTTTAAATTGACTTTCCCCAAAAACAATTGAAATAAATGTGTTCAAGGTGCCGTTTATTTTCTCTAATTTCCTGTTAGACTTGGTATTGACACAATAACTTCAGCAGCAGTTGCATCAGTTTGCAACCAATAAGTTGAAACAAATGGATCTTCATTGAATGGTTTAAATCCCCCAACTTCCGCACGTATACCAAGAGACTGCAACCACTTACGGACATCACCACCATCTCTATCTCCATACCATCATCTTTGGAACTGTTGTCAACAACATTATCAACATTGACAATATTTTCACCAAAAACATGATTTGTGGTAGCTCTAGTTGTGTCGTTTATATGTGTTTCGTTTTGCATGGGCCTGGCAGATTGGTTACTTCCATTAAAGTTTGCTTCAAGCCTTTTCACAAATTCAGCAATGTTGTTGCACTTTGTCCTTATGTAAGTTATTTCATTAGATGTACCCTACATTATAATACCATACGTAAATTAATATTTCAAGAGAAAAAAAAAAACCAAACATCTAAATAAATCAATAAGTTATTATCATTAACCTCATGGTTCTCCATCATGTTTTTGAGTAAAACTTTCATGTTCTGCAGCTCAAGCATAACAACTTCAAGAGTGATGTTGTTGTTCAATGGCGTAAAAACTGCAACAACTCCATGGTCAGCAAATGATTCAAGGCACTCATGTTCATTGTGTTTATTTTGTTCGTTGAGCATGAACTACATGTTTGTTTTTGAAAAAACTCAAATAATTTCAATGTGATAGGTAGCTTGGCTTATGGTGTATAAAGCACCGATTGTCAAGTTGATTACTCTGCTTTTTGGCTAGGATATTATCATAGTACCTTTTGCATCCATAGATTTAGTAGCTATAAAGGTGAAATGTGACCTGTTATGGTTGACATAGAAAAAGAAGTGAAAAAGTTCTGCAGTGTTTGTTTGTGCTTTTGCAACAAATGATGAAACTAAGTACGATTGGTTGTCACTATCATTATAATAGACTTTTTAATTAATAGAAAATAAAAGGCTTAAATGTGTAATCGGTCCCTACACTTTGACAAGATTTTGATATTGGTCCCTACACTTTTTTTTGTTTGGCTTTAGTCCTTACACTTTGTAAAAAAATTGCATTTAGTCCCTACAGTTAGTCAACTGTTAAATAAAAGAGGGAAGGATAACAGAGTGCCACGTGTCATGTAATTGTTGGGCGTTTCAATAATTCATTAAATGGTTACCTATTTTCTTGTATTTTTAATTATAAAAAATGTTATAAATTAATAATAATATTAATTTTCATCAAAAAAAGTTATTATTTAAGTCTGGAAAAATATTCTCCAGCGCTCCTTCTTCTTCCATTCCAGTATGTGCTTGCCTTCTTCTTCCACATCCAAATTGGTTGTTTTTTTGTCTTCTTCTTTATATATGAAGCTTTTGCTCATTTGCATTTTCTTGCTTCAACTAGTGTTCTAAAATGCTTTTACACATTCTTGTTCAAATATTGGTATTTAATCAGAGTAAGAATAAAGTGCCAATCGCCTTTGCGCGTTACCATCATTGATATTTGTGGCCACAATACAGTGACAAAGACATCAAAAAACCTTAATATCGATGTCTCGAACCTTCAAACCTATTAAGTTATGATTGAGTTTAAAGATATTTGAGTCTTTATTTTTAGATTTTGAATCATCTGCAATGGTTGTGTTATTATGTGCAGCTAGTAAATTAAAGAATCTCTCTAAAGAATCATTGGTTGATCATGATTCATGTAAAGAAGGAGAAGAAGTTGGGTGGTAATTTTTAATTAATAAAATGATATTAAAACAAATTAAAAACTTTTGTTTATTTCATTTTTAATGAATTCTGTAAAATATCATGTGGCCCACCAATTACATGACACGTGACACTATGTTATCCTTCCTTTTTTTTTTAACAGTTGACTAACGGTAGGGACTAAATGCAATTTTTTTACAAACTGTAAGGACTAAAGCCAAACAAAAAAAGTGTAGGGACCAATACCAAAATCTTGTCAAAGTGCAGGGACAAATTAACATTTAAGCCAAAATAAAATTCTCCAATAACATGGTTATAAAGTGATCTATTTAATTACTATTTAATAAGTCAAGACATAAACAGTCTAACTTGATCAAATAATATTACATGATACTACTTAATTAATAATTAACATACTTAAAAAATTAAAATACAACTTAATATATATCAATAACGCATACATTAGACTTATAATGCGATTCTACACATTTTATTTAAACCGACGACATTTTAGATATATAATATTTAAGCTCTCCTTGTAGAGCTGCATTTTCTAAATGTAACTCAAATGTACGATCAGCAAGTCTTTGTATTTGGTTTTCCAAAAGTAGAACATTATATTGGTTGTAATCAAATACTTTTCGACCAGTTGACGCAATAATCTGCGTAACAACATTGTTACGACATTGTCACGTGCTTTTTCTTCTGTGCGTGCAAACATTCCGATACACGGCTTTGGTTTTCCTATGCACTTGTAATACAATAAAGCCTACATCTGTAGTATCTTTTACCATCGACATCGTCCTTCGTATTGTGCAAGGTATAAAAAGGTTCTTCAATATGAAACTTATGACAAGTGTCACGTAACATAGTTTGCATGCACTGTTTGATAAGGATCTCTCCAACAGGGATCAATTTTGGTATAATTACTTCATTATCTGTCATTTTTAATAAACAAATGAAGCTATTATTTTTAAAGAAATCAAATCTATTTTTTACCAAAAAAATTAACAAACTTATCAAACATTTAAAAATTATCAAACTTATCAAAAATATTAGCACACCTATTAATAGTTTGCGTAACAAACTTATGAAACATAACTATATAAAAAAATAGTTATTATATTTAAAAAGTAGGATCAAACTTCCTATATTTATTATTAATGTAGCTATTATATGTATACCAAAAAAACAAGAATATTTTTAATGAGACCACAATTAAATATAGTATGTACAAGTATGATGCAACGTTGAATTAAATTACAAACCAAGAATCTCGATTATATTAGAAAGGATTTCATTAGGGCATCCACCGTTGCTATCGATCATCAATTCAACCCTTTTTTTCGAAATCAATGAGCTTGTACAACTGATAGAGAAAACACTCCATGCATCAATTCCTTCTTGTGCAGTATCATGTAACCTAACAACACAATCCTGATACCCACTAGCCTGAGCATAACAATCGATCCAATTTGTGTAGACACCACCCACTCGACCATTGTAAACGACATAACTTTTGTTTGATTTAGAAAATATTTTCGCAAACTTATATTTGCTACAAAATATTCACGTCTAGCCCTCCCTCAATTGTATACACAATGGTATGCTTATGCCCTTGTATAATGTTGTAGCTTTCTTATACAAATTTAAAGCTATAATTAATATTCAACCATAATTCCACCCACCATTTATTATTTATTGACCAGCATTAATATTTAAATTTAAAGTCAGTCTCATTAAATGACATTGTCCTTAAAAATATTTCATCCACTCGACTGTATAGGTTAAAATATACAATTTATATATTATATTATCATAGTTATCCCATTCTGCCATTGGAAACAGCTCATGTATATACTTTTGTGAAAGTATGAATGAGACGGATCCTTCTTGCTGACAGACAGCTTCCATATTCTTAGACTCTATAAAGTAATCTGAGACTCTAAGATTTACGGATAAAGTTAAAAAATAGTGAAAAATATATTATATCGGATAAAGTTAAAAAATAGTGAAATTTCTTATGTTGTTACAAAACTGACTATATTTTAACAGATTACCAAAAATTACAAGTATATTAACGGCAACCTAATCAACGATGTAACCAATAATTATATTTACAATTTTTTGCATAAAAAAAACCAAGATTGAAAGAATATTCTTCTCAATTAATTCGTTACTAAAAATTGACATTATGTGGTACTGTTCATTTACAAAAATATTCCTCTTTGGAATTAATTTGTTACTAAAAAGTACCATATTGTATTAATGACCATTTACAAAAATATTCTTCTTAATGTCAATGATCCATTTTTCATTAAATTTTATTCCAATTGGTAGTAACTTTTCAATAAAATCCCAACCAAATTGTATTGCTTGCGATTACAATTCAAATTAATATAGGTTTTATTAGTCTAGTGTAGGCTTTTGAACTATAAGTACAAACAACATATTATTTTGATAGATTAGAGATGGATGGGATGTCACACAGTCTTGGTTGCATAATTAACACAACTGGCAACAATACGGTTAATAAAGTAAGAGACAAAAGATGACTTCTTCACATTAAAGTGTACAAATTTAATTACATTTATTTTTTTTAATACATTATCATGATTGCCTAATGTCTATCATTTAACGCCAAAATTTAAAAAATTAAATTAAGTAATTGATTTTTTACAACCTACGAATATTTCCCAGAAAATTTTAAGCAAGCATCCAACTAGCATCAAGAATTCAAATAATATCTTGTCAAAAAAAAATCAAATAATATGCTTCTTTTCCTCAGAAAGTTAACAACATCATGTTAAAAACTTTTCCCGAAAATCTAATAATTAATGACTAGCATCAAGAAATCAAGATCTATATGAATTACTTCAAATAAACTAAACACCATAAGATTACAAACTTAATATACGAATTTTGTAGTCATGGTAAACAACTTACTCAGAAAATTAAACAACATCAACAACAACTTAATCTTAAATTTTCTGGACAATATTTCATTACCTCACAAATTTTCCATAAATTGCCTAGAATTGAAGAACATTTCAAAACATTCAACAACAATATTAACTAACTACAAATTACGATTTTTCCCTAAACCCTAAAAAGTAAATAAACAATAACAAGAACAACGAAAACCTTCACCATGGTTGTCGAATTTTTTGCCTTCTTGAGATCTACCTTCAACAATTGGTTTTCTTTTCGGATTTCATCAACCTTACCATTAACTGACCTTTTGAAATCTGCGAACTGGATCCCAAACGTGTCCTTCAAATCGTTGATTTCACCCTCCATTTTCTTCCTCAAAGATTCGTCCTTTTCAGATATGTCTTTCTTCATGTTATCCATCAAACCCTCGTAGAAGACAATAAGTGTTTCGATATGTTTTTCGAGTGTTAAAGTCCGGAAGAAAAAAAAAGAACCCTCTTTCGCAAATCCAGTTTTCGGACCAATTTGTGATTCACCTTCGATTGAATCTGGTAAGCAGTTACCCCATGAATCTAAACCCGTTTTGGTATTTGTAGATTTTATATTTAAGTTTGCTACACGAATCCGGTTTGGGTAGGAATCAAAACTGCTGAAATTTGACATGGTTTGGAGAAGTAAGGTAAATGGTAGTGGAATGGATGAACAATAGATATGAGATGAATATTTGACTAAGTTTTAAGAAAAAAAAGGAGTCGATAGAAAATACCCAGAAATTGTTTTATATGCTAATGTAACACGTGTCAAATCCTTTATTATAAAAGCTACACTTGCCAAGCTGGCATGTTAGCCCTAATTCATCCTCATTTTCCCCCCCTAACACGTAATTAATGTTAATCAACTCAGTCAACCACTCTCTACATCTCAGCCGTAGATCTCATAACCTCATTTTCCTTTCATCTCAGTCGTATTAAATTGCCAATAATATCATTTAATTCTTTAATCATATCTTTTTTTTATATGATTAAACGCTATTAAAAGCATACAAAGGATAATTAAATGATATTATTGGTTACTTTTCCTTAAATGCATACAGGTTGACTTGCCTTTTATGTATTTACTCTATCATTATTGGCAGCCCATTTTTAGGCATGCCAGGCGCACCAACATTTATGACATAGAGGGAATTGAAAGTTTGTTTTGATTTATGGCTGAAATTATGCATCTCTATAGTCTTGAATTTTAGTTTAGCTTTCAAATCTCATAACAACCCATTTTTAGGCATGGATGGCGCACCAATATCTATAGTCTTAAGTTTTAGTTTAGCTTTAAAATCCTTTATTATAAAAGCTACACTTGTCAAGCTAGCATGTTAGCCATAATCCATCCTCATTTTCCCTCCCTAACACGTAATTAATGTTAATCAACTCAGTCATCCACTCCCTACATCTCAGCTGTAGATCTCATAACCTCATTTTCCTTTCATCTCAGCCGTATTAAATTGTCAATAATATCATTTAATTCTTTAATCATATCTGTTTTGATATGATTAAATGCTATTAAAAGCAAACAAAGGATAATTAAATGATATTATTGGTTAGTTTTCCTTAAATGCATATAGGTTGACTTGCCTTTTATGTGTTTACTCGATCATTATTGGCAGCATGATTAAACGCTATTAAAAGCAAACAAGGGATAATTAAATGATATTATTGGTTAGTTTTCCTTAAATGCATATAGGTTGACTTGCCTTTTATGTGTTTACTCGATCATTATTGGTAGCCCATTTTTAGGCATGCTAGGCGCACCAACATTTATGGCATAGTGGGAATTGAAAGTCTGTTTTGATTTATGGCTGAAATCATGAATCTCTATAGTCTTGAATTTTAGTTTAGCCTTTAAATCTCATAACAGCCCATTTTTAGGCATCGATGGCGCACCAACATTTATGATATAGAGATAATTGAAATAGTATTGATTGATGGCTGAAATCATGCATCTCTATAGTCTTAAGTTTTAGTCTATCTTTCAAAACTCATAACAGCCCATTTTTTTAGCATGTTAGGCGCACCAACATTTATGATATAGAGGGAATTGAAATAGTTTTTTTTTAAAGTAAAAATCATGCATCTCTATAGTCTTAAGTTTTAGTTTAGCTTTCAAATCTCATACAACATTTATGATATTAACCGTAGATATTTTCTTGATACAACATCTTTCATCTGATGAACACACAAATTGATTATTAATTTAATTTTCAGTCACTAGATGTGAAAACAATTGAGCAAATCGGGTTAATGTTGAGTTTGTAAAATGGAACCACCAAACAAACGCACCAAAATTGCAATGGAACAAGGTTAATCATAACAAGAATGGGGAAATTTGTACTTGAAGGAAAGGTTATATCTGGAAGTAAGATTGGCGAAAAAGTTTTCATACCCAAGTTATCTCTTTCACCATCTGATGTTAATATTCCTTTCAAATTTCAAAGAAGACAATTTCCAATATTTGTTTCATTTGCCATGACAATCAACAAGAGTCAAGGGCAATCACTTAAAAGTGTTGGAATTTATTTGTCGAGTCCTGTGTTCTTGCATGGTCAGTTGTATGTTGCAATCTCAAGGATTGAAATAATACTAATCGTTGATGGAGATGAAGAGAATACTGATACGACCTCAAATGTTGTTTATCACGAAGTCTTTAGTAATGTATCTTGATGATTAAAGTTCAAACCTTTTTTTTTTGTATGCTACCATTTCATTTTGTTTCTATTGTTGTCGTAGAAGGGAATATATTTTTAAATGTTGTTAAAACTTATATCAACTATATATGTTTACATTGTTGCGACTTATTCGTTTAACTTCTTCTAGGTAGGACCCGTGCGATAGCATGGGTCAAGAGTCTAGTAAGAAGAAAAATTTTCACCCATAACCTTAACTCTAACCCTAGTTAAATAAAAAAAGGGTAAATTAGTAAATAGACAATTGTTATGTAAAGCATTTTAATTTAAAGGTTTGTATAACATGTGCAGCATTGCATATGTTAAAGTTACTGAAAATAGTAAATTTTATTGAAAATAAATAATTATTTATTAAAAAGTTATGTATTTAATACAAAATATACAAGTTCCAATGCAAAGTTACTATTTAAAACTTCTTAACATGTGCAAATTTGCACATGATAGAAAAACCCTTAATTTATCAATGATTTATCAAACTCCAAACAATCTTCTAAACGAAAAGAATCTTAGACCTAGAAGAACAAGAAAGAAGTTTAAATGATTAATCAAACTCCAAACAATCTTCTAAACGAGAAGAATCTTATACCTGGAAGAACAAGAAAGAAGTTTAAATGATTAATCAAACTCCAAACAATCTTCTAAACGAGAAGAGTCTTATACCTGGAAGAACAAGAAAGAAGTTTAAATGATTAATCAAACTCCAAACAATCTTCTAAACGAAAAGAATCTTTAACCTAGAAGAACAAAAAGAAGTTTCAATGATTAATCAAACTCCAAACAATCTTCTAAACGAGAAGAATCTTTGATCTAGAAGAACAAGAGAGAAGTTTAAATGATTAATCAAACTCCAAACAATCTTCTAAATGAGAAGGGTCTTATACCTAAAAGAACAAGAGAGAAGTTTCAATGATTAATCAAACTCCAAACAATATTCTAAACGAGAAGAATCTTATACCTGGAAGAACAAGAAAGAAGTTTAAATGATTAATCAAACTCCAAACAATCTTCTAAATGAGAAGAGTCTTATACTTGGAAGAACAAGAGAGAAGCTCAAATGTTTAATCAAACTCCAAACAATCTTCTAAACGAGAGGAATCTTGTACCTGGAAGAACAAGAAAGAAGTTTCAATGATTAATCAAACTCCAAACAATCTTCTAAACGAGAAGAATCTTTGACCTGGAAGAACAAGAGAGAAGTTTCAATGATTAATCAAACTCCAAACAATCTTCTAAACGAGAAGAATCTTTGACCTACAAGAACAAGAGAGAAGTTCAAATGATTAAAAGGAATGGATTTGTCTTAAAGGATCATTCAAACTCTTACTCTAACTGAAATAATTTTCTAGTCACAATCTTAAACGTAATTGATTTATCTTAAAGGATCATTCAAACGCTTACCCTAACTGAAAGAATTTTCTAGTCACAATCTTAAACGGAATGGATCTGTCTAAGAGGGTCATTCAAACTCTTGCCATAACTAAAAGAATTTTCTAGTCACAATCTTAAACGGAATGGAATTGTCTTGAAAGATCATTCAAAATTTTACCCTAACCCTATCCCAAATTACAAAAAGGATGATATTATGTTCAATGACTAAAACAAACTCATATTCTTTAAAATAATCGTGTATTGTTTAATTTAGTCCACAAAATATAAAAAACTGTGATTTACTTTTTTGTGTAATTAACATTATTAATTACAAAAAATGCACCCAAGTTTTTTTTTTATTTACACATCATTTTCTTAAAAATCAATCAATTATCAGTTTTTTTCAAACATGCAAATAAACTATCATTTTTATCAGTTGATTATTCCTTTTAGCATTAATCAAATAAAAAAAATTATTTTCGTTTCTTTGTATCAACAAAAAAAAAAAAATATTACCTAATTTAAATACCATATACGTAAGGTTAACATTTTCATTATATACATAATATGTATGATCCCAAACATTAGTAACAGGCCCAAAAATTATTGCAAAAGCCCACTACTACATACAAAAAAGAAAATGTTATTTAATTAAGAGGTGGGGTCACAATTTGTTTTATATAACCCAACAAAAAGTTAACGGGTAATGAATCTGAGCCATCCAAATTATAAAGTATTAAATCTATGGTCTTGGTTTAACTTTCCCATGATGGGAAAAAAGTTTGCTTTCCCAAATTAAACGGACCCTTGTAGAAATCCTTGATTTGTTCCCATCCTTTTGTTATAAGTGGAATGACATAGTCTTTGTTGAACTTGATGAAATGAAATTTTCCTGTTTGGGTCCAGATACCCCATCTTTCATTCAAGTAATCATAGTAACTTGCTACAAATTTTGGATCAATTTCTGCATAATTACATTATAACTAAAGAAAATGGAATAAGTTAATATTAAAACAATATAGAAGTAGAAGTATATATAATAGTTGTAGTGTTTTGAGTAACCTGAAATGAGAGTTGATAGCTTTGACATATTCAATTGGTTCTCTTTCAAGGATTTCTTTCTCTGATGCCATATTTTGTAACAATAATGTATTATAAGTTTTATATTTGGTAGTCAAGGAATGATAAATTGTCCTTTTTTATTTTATGTATATAAAAATGTAATTTGAAAAATAAAACAATAATTGAATAACAATTTAATTATATTATTTGACATGATTTGACTATTCAATGGCTATTATATGCACATAGTGGAATAGATTCCTGTCAGAATTTACACATAAAAAAACAAAGCAGTATGCTACATTAGGGATGGACAAACGGTCGGGTTCGGTCGATGGCGGACCAAAAACTTTGAACTGAATTAAACCACGGTTGGTATACTTCAACCCATTCCCGACCATTTAAAACTTCAGTTTCGTCGGATATCGGTTTGGTCGAGTATCGGTTTAGTTGAATGGGTTGATTCGGTTTCTAGTTATGTACATGGTGGTCATGTGTATGAGTTTTTTTTTATCAGTTTCTTCTGTATTTTTACCACAATATATGAACAACGACGAAGAAGATGGGTCATTCAAAAATTTTAATCTGCCACACCTTCATTTCTTATTTTTGTATTAATATTAATAGGGAAATGCTAAATAGTGCCATTGGAGCATTGGTTAAGATGATAAAAATAGAAATATTGCATTAGGAAATGGTGAAAAGTGAAGAATTTAACTTTTTAAAAGTCAAAACGTTGTTGAATTCAATGTAAATATACTACTTTTTGTTTCCTTAACCATTGTCCTAAGGGCACTAGTTAGCAAGACCCATATTAATATTAATTTTTTTACTTTGTGTGTGTAGAACTGTAAAGAAACCCACGTTTCAAGGCCATCAACAAAAATGTCGGTCCAATAAAAGAATGTCATCTATGATGCTATGCATGTGTTGGAGCTTAGCCAATAGCTACATTGAACCAAAAAGCTGGGCTTTTAACCACAATTATATTTAAGAAAAAAGAAATTAAGAGAGAGAGGCATCCTCTGTTTGCGCCATTTTTACACCATTGGTGTATTTTATCTTCTTCTTTCTTTCATGTCTCTACAGCTCGGTCGGTTTCAGTCACCGATGGATAGCTTTTCAACGTCCGAATTCGCCCAAAACAACCTGCACAAAACCGATTTTGAACACCCGAAGATCCGCCTCTACCCAATTCAACTACATCCGAAGTCTTACCGTTGTCGTCGGTTTCGACGGGTTACGGTCGGTGGCGAAATTTTGTCCACCCCTATGCTACATATTTTTTTAAAAAATTTCGTTAATTGATGAAGATCGGAGGTTATTATTTTTAAGTTTAGGAATCAATAATTGATACTTAGTATTTAATTTAGTAGACGATTATCCTATTTAGTTATTTAAGTTATAAATGAACCACTTGTGTAAATAAATATAAGATAGAAATAGAAGTTTTATTAATTATAATATCGTCGAGAAATTTTCATTATAATAACGATGTTTTTTGCCATCACAATGTCACACTTGAATTCTAGATGAGTTTTAGGACGTATGTGATTGCATGAGCATAATCTTTTCCATCCATTTCCAATTAAAACAGTTTTGGTATTGGTTTTTGGATCATCTTTGAATATCAATTTTCATATTGTTACAATATTTGATGGTCCGCATAATCTGAGATATTCGTGGTTTTTAGCTTGTAAAAAGTTGCCAAGATCAGGTGGTAAAATCTGAAAAATGTAAAAATATGAGAGTAAATCAAGAAATATGTATATAGTATTAAAAATCAAAATTGTAAGAAATAAAGTTATATAATAACATTTAAAGAAAAAAACTCATACCAATTTGGAACTCGTTGGATATTCGTCTAAAATTGTGAGATGGAATTCAAGATCTCAATTAATGCAAGTAGTCAACCTATGGAAACGTGGATATTCATTTTTTGGTGTAGAACCATTGAAAATTTTAATTTGGAAACGACTACTTTCTAAATATCTAAAAGACATAAGGGGATTCAACGTGACATAATAAAAATCTCTGAACTCGTGCCAATTGTGAGCAAGTATTGGCATAGTAAGACATTTTTTAAATTCAACTTGATGACAATTTCCATAACCATCTTGTAACATCCATTGTTCTTCGATTTCATGATAATGTTCTGCAACAAATAATGGATTTAATTCGCAAATCACCTTCAATGTAAATAAAATTAGGTTAGTGGTTAATTGATTAATATAAATATATTAAAGAAATAGTAAAAAAAAAAAAATACTTATGTGCAAATAGCCATGAAATAAGGTATATTGGACTCAAATGTCATAAATGGAGCTCTACTGCAGTCCACCGATCTGGATGGTAGTTCAATGATAGATGATGAATTGGACTCCATTGTTAGTTGTTTTTTGATTGAAAGATGAACAAATTGTATAATGAGTGATGTTGAATGAAGAATATGATAATGAGAATGGTAAGTTGATCTAAGAGGGAATGTGTATATATAGGAGATTTGTCTTGTGCGATGATTTTTTTTTTCTTTAAATTTAATAATATAATGCATTATTGGATGTGTAGTTTTGTTTGTATATAGTTTGGCATTTGGTGTCTTCAATGAAAAGGAATGTATTCTTTTTTTGTTTTATTATATATTTGGGGAAGTAGATTTGTATCACAGTCTGCAACATGTCATGTAAAATTGTAATTGTACATATGAATAATGTTGTACAAAAATTTGATAAAATTTAGGTGATGTATACGTAAATTAGAAATTAAGCAAATAAATTCAGAAAAATAGTTATATTTGAAACAAAATAAATAATTTTTTTTTGAAGAAAGAAGAAGAAACAAAATAAATATGAAAAATTCAATTATATTAATGAAAGTTTGTTTAGGTTATGATAGATGAACAGTAGAATAAAATATAAAATGCACGTATATAAGCATGAAAAAGAATTCACACAATACATATAGATAGTAAATAGTTTTCTTAGAATAGAATTTAAAGACATTACAGGAAAATAGAAAGACAATACATATAGATAATTGTCACAATACATATGGAAGACATCATTTAGGTACAATCCTTGACATTACACATTAATAAACCACATTCATGCTAAGTTAACTTTAAAGACATGACACTTAGGAAAAAGATCGTTAAGGCCAAATTTAAAACGGATTTGATCTCCGTCTTTGAGTCCATTTGTCAAACATAAAATGTTCCAATGTACTCCAATTCTAGTTCCAACATAATTATTTTTCCATGTTTTGATAATATTGAAAAGTTGTTTTTGACCATCGTCTCCACATAGAGCAATTTAAGTCATCAATAATATTTTCCCTGACATAATTACTCAAAGCAGTTGGTAAAATCTGGAAAAAATTAAAATATATTATTAGATATTGAAAATTTATGTTAATTTGATTCTGGTTAATGACTTTTAAAATAATCTACTTACGATTCATCTTCTTTGCTTGTGTTTGCAGGCAGTGCGACATCAAAAAAGAAAGTTGTTGGATGGATATGGACTTCTACTATGGAAAGATGGAATTGGATTTGATGAATCTATTGGTGTGAAAGTTTTGATGCCGAAAAAATCATTGCCAAAATATGACAACACCACTTTAACTGACATGTTTTTGAATGAAGCCTTTAACTTTAACCGACATTGAATACATTACAGTACTCTATCCCCCAAGTATGAAGAAATTCGAACCTGTACTTGACACGGGTGTCCATACTAGTACTCAACAAACCGTTATGTGTCTAAAATATTTTCTGTCTCTAAAAAAAATGTCAATTTACTCTAGGCCTTGAAACACTTTTGTATTGTTACCAGGGGAAGGAAGAAAGAGAAGGTTGAATAAGATAGAATGGATCTTCTGTGCGAAGCGTATTCGAATTTCTTATAAGAAGAAGAAGAACAACAATAACCCAATAACCCAAACGATTGAAATAAAATGAATTCTAATTGTTATAATTTGCTAATTAAAATACGAATATATGGTTCTAATCCTTATAATTAATAAACCTGAAACTAAGTCATAACTAAGTCCATCACACATTTGAAGTAGGTACGGGACAACCTTGATTATGCACTTGCATCACTATCTCATTAGAATTATTGTACTGTTGGACCACTTGCATTGCATGGCTCAAGCTCACAACCGGATCTGACACATCGATTCCTTTGAAACATCTTTTATTTCTAACAAACCAAATCTCATTGCAAATTGTCATAATCAGCTTATTTGTTTCATTATATCTCTGCATAATAATATTTTTAATCCATCACAGATAGGAAATAGGTGCATGTATAAACTCGGTTGTTATTCCAAGTTGGGAAGCAAACCATAATAATTTTAACCACTCACATTGAATGAAGAGATGATCTATTGATTCAAAATATTGGTCACATAAATTGCAAATAGGTTGACAATTAACACCTTGTTTAAATCAAGTTATCTTGACTGGAAGTTTTCCAGGAAGAATTCTCCACATCAATCGAATATGACGATGCATTGTTTTGATTTTTCATAACTTCGACCACACTGACTCTTCGCTCAATTCAACGAACATTGTAGAATTAATTACCTCGTTTCTTTTTTTCAAAAAATTGTATGCAGATTTGGAGAAACTATTCTTGTCGGGCCCCCGAGTGAAGATATCCCTCGATTGGTTATTTGAAACAGGAATTTTTGTAATTTGTTGTCAAACTTTATATGACATAACTTAAATAGATCTATTTAAAACTTAAAAAATAAAAGATTAAAGGGTTGTTTGATTCACTTTTCAAAAACAGTTTTTTAGTTTTTAAAAATTAAAAACTACAAAATTTGTTTGGTAAACTATTTTTCAAATTGTAATTTTGAAAACTAGTTTGAGTTTTTTAGTTTTAAAGACTAAAAAAGCAGAACAGTCAAAAGTAGTTTTGGTTTATAGTTTTAGTTTTCCTTTTAGTGTTCAAGAAAGGCGGACCTTTGACATATTTCCATTAATGACATTTGTGTAATTATAAGAACATTTTGTTATTTTTAATGTGTGCTTGATTTTACACTAGCTAACGTAAAGCCTTCAGGGAAAAAAAAGAGCAAAACAGTTTTTTTTTCCTTTCAAAAAATGTGTTACCAAACAAGTTTTTTACCTTTTCATCTTTAAAACAGTTTTTAAAAGTGTAATTTCCGAACAATTTTTTTTCTTAAAACAGTTTTAAAGAACAAGTTTGTAAAATGATTTTCAAAAACTAAAAAGCAAAACACAATCAAAGAGGCCCTACCTCACTACTTTTGTCAATTTTTTATTTTTTGAAAGGTCAAACTTAAAGACCCATTGAAATACTGACTTTTTTTTTTTATGGTCAGAGCTTGAACACCAAACCTTGCATATTCTATGCATTGTCCCTGTCAACTTAGGTAAGTTCACTAGGATTTGACTTTAAAATTATAAGAAAAAACATCTAAAAAAAATACATGAGTTTTTTTATTTTTAACACTATATTTATTTATTATTTCTTCAATAATTAATTGTCTGGGTCAATCACCGGTTAAACGAGTTAATTGTCCGGTTCAATCACAGTGAACCGGTTCATTGTCTCTCACTTCTTCCTTGAAAACCTAATAAGAGGAAGAAATAAGACAGAAATTTGAAGTGTGAGCAGCGAAGAACACACACAAACAAACATATGGATCTTCTGCGCAACGCTTATTCAAATTCCTCAGATGAAGATGAACAAGAAAAACCCAAACGATTGAAATCATCTCACACTCCTTCATACCCACCAAAACCCTATCTCTCTTCTCCTTCTCTCATTCTTCCAGGTAGCTATGTTTCAAAACGACAACGCGCATCTTCATCTTCCATCATCTCTACTACTACTCTTTCTTCGTCACAATCGTCTTCTTTCACACTCTCTGGTACTATTTTTCTTTTAATTTTCTACTACTTGTTTCGCATTTCACTTTCAATTTTTTTTTTGTTCAAAATAGAAAAGAATTTACGAAATGGATGCAGCAAAGTATATCGATTCACATATTTAACTTGTTATTTTGAATTTGTGATTTCTGTGCTATGAAGCACAGACACTCTCGAATTAGGCGTGTCGGACACGCGTTTGGTGTCTGACACAACACCGACACATATGATTACACCAAATTATGTAGTTTTCACAAATTATTAGCTGTATCGGATTGTCAGTGTCAATGTCAGTTACGTATCCGTGCTTCATAGCATATAGAGTTGATCTGTGCGGGAATAGAACTAGGATGACCGATCTCGACGTCTGTTCTGATGACAATCAGGTGTTCGTCGACTGTGGGGAAGAAACCTGCAAAACAGCTAACTGCTCCGATGCTCAACATAGTATGTGAACTTGAGAGAGAAGTGTGAGATAATGCGTGAAGTGGCGTGGAGCTATGCTTATATAACCGAGCCCAGCGTAGGGATGGCAATTGGACCCAAGCCCAATGGGCACCCGCAAAAAATATCCATGATGGGCGGGTAAATACCCGCATTGTTGGGTATGGGCGTGGGCACGGGTAATTACCCAGAAATTTGAACAGGTATGGGTGCGGGTACGGGCACTCTAGTGCCCACCCCGCCCCATGCCCGCACATTATATATACTATACCAATAATTTTATTTATATTAAATTTAGTTAATTAATCCAAAGTCATTGATATTTATTGTAACATGCACTTATTTTTTATATTTTAGATGCTTTTATTTGGCTAAATAATATGATTCATAATATTTGATATGTTGATTTAGAATATTTCATATCATATTTTAATTATGTTGTGATATTTTTTATTATTTATTATCTTTTTGTTGTGAAAGTGCGGGTAATGGGTTCGAGTACGAGCACTTAGATACCCATAGGGTATGGGGACGGGAACCAAACTTATTGCCCACGAGGGTATGGGCCTCGGGTATGGGGATTTTTTTAAAACACGGGTACGGGGATGGGCACTATGGTACCCTGTCCAATGGGTACCCATTGCCATCCCTAGCCCAGCGTAACTGCTTCCGTGAAATCCAGCGACGGATGCGGGAGTCAGTTAGAGATAGGTTCAACAATCAGGATCAGCCCGGAGTGGTGTTCCTGTGCAGTAGGGGCCTTCCACAACCACTCCTTACGTGGTGTATTGGATTAATGAGCCTGTTGAATTGGACCGTTGTATGGGCCGAAATTCGGTTCGGAACAAGAATAAAATCAATACAATGAACTCTAATCGATATAATTTGTTAATTCAAATCCTAATCTATGGTTCTAATCCTTATAATAAATATATGAATGATTCTAACACTTCCCTCAAGCTAAAGCTCAATAAGATTGTTACAAGAAAACAATGCCTTTTCCTACAAAACATGAAACTAGGTCCTAACTATCATAAGTTGCCATTGGGATGATCTAGAACAGGAAGAGAAGGCACGGCTAATATGATTCATATTTGGAAAAAATCGGTCAACGAGATCTGTTTTTGATGTCTCTGCAACCATATCGTGACTTCAGTTGCGGCCGGATAACCGGGGTATTTGACCACAATTATCATCATTATGAAGGATATTTACGCGACCTTGATTTAAAACTTCGATATTATTTCATACTCTTTCCTAATTCATCATTTTCCCTTTCTCCAAATTATAGAATACTGTAATAATTCATCATTTTCCCTTCGCGATCGAAAATCCCCTCTTCTCCACATGTTGGATGAAGCAAACACAATATGAGAAAAATTAGAAAAGCTTACTTGGCTTAATCATACATATTCATGCATCAGTAAGTAAATAATCATAGACATATCTAAAATACAGTGGCTGCCACTAATACACATATCTGATACGCCTTTATGTGGGTATATCATGGTCCATAGTAATCTAGGGTTAGGAATTAGACATTTTTTCTTATTAAACTTGGGTAAATTAAGCATAATTACCTACCAAAAGGACACAGAAAAAGAGATTGGTTTTGGATTAACTTTTAGCTTATAAGAGCTTCTCAGTTAAAATAAGTAATGGTTCTTTACCCCTGAAAAGTTCGTATGTACATATAGATGTTTATGGAGAAGTAAAATGATACTACTTTTGAAAAAATCGAAATACAGAAGATATTTCAATTTATTTGAGATTGAGAAGTAGTTTAGAAACCTCATAGTTATTACAAGATTCTTTTAATATTTATTTTATTAAGTGCTGGACAAACATTCAACATTCTGTATCTTATAATCTGAGGCTCTGGCTGAGTGATGAGCTTGTATAATTGCAATGTCTTTATTTCCTCAGGCGGAGCGTGACCTTTTCTTGACGGTAGTCTTCTCAGATATAGATTTGCTTGATATTTTTATCCTTCTATATATTCCCCTACTTATATATTGAACATTAAACCATTGGTAGAGACAACTACTCTGACTTTTTTCTTGTTCATAAATATAGGTAGTATCTCGGAGGCTGATATACCCCATAACATTGTAGCATTGTTGAAATGTAAAGCAAAGGGTCATCAAAACCTGAACTCGGTACCTGACAAGCTATCTGCAACTCTATCTGAACATACTAGAGCTGTCAATGCTATACATTGGTCATCAACTCATGGTAACTTCTCTAAGTTTACAAGCTGTTGCCCTTGTTTGTGATATGGCTTACTTTTAGGAAATAATAGTTTTCTTATATTGTTTCTTAATGGTGAAAGTATTGTATTATATACTTTTGCTTGAAGCATGTATTTATTCACAACAAGAGTAAATACAAAGTTAAAATATTTTAAAAGTATCACACAATCACACAAGTAGGAGAGGATAGACCAGAGCAAGAGATATATCATTGCTCTATATGTTATTAGTAATGATCTGTTCATTGTAGTTACCTTGCAGCTCACCTCCTTGCATCTGCTGGAATGGACAATGTGGTTTTCATATGGAACGTATGGAGCAATGATAAGAAGAAAGCATGTGCGCTAAATTTCCACAATGCAGCAGTGAAAGATGTGAAATGGTCTCAGCAAGGGCACTTCTTACTTTCTTGTGGATATGATTGCACATCAAGGTTGGTTGATGTTGAAAAGGGGATGGAAACTCAGGTTTTCAGAGAAGATCAAATTGTAGGAGTTATAAAGTTCCATCCAGACAATTCAAGTCTCTTCCTTTCTGGGGGATCAAAGGGCCATATCAAGCTATGGGATATCAGAACTGGCAAAGCTGTGCATAACTATAATCGAAATTTAGGTTCTATTCTAGATGTTGAGTTTGCAACAAATGGGAAGCAATTCATTTCTTCAAGTGATGTATCTGGGAGCAATATCAGTGAGAATTCTATTATCGTTTGGGATGTGTCAAGACAGGTACCATTGTCTAATCAGGTGAGATAACTCATAACTCTCTACTATTGTTTTACAGTTCACGTAATTTCTGCAAAATTGTTGTGAAAGTTACTTATCATTAGTTTAGGCTGCATGCATTACTGATATTGATTACAACTATTTTGTAGCAATAAATTGTTTTAGAGGGATCTTAAGACTGAAAATATGTTTATCATATCATATTATGTGAGGAGAATGTACATTTATATGGGTAGGAGTCTCCTAGTTAACCCCTAATTAATAAGGAAGATTAATCAATACAATCAATACAATAAATAGTGAAGTTAAAACTAAATAGTCACAACTTTTCAATATCTCAACACTCCCCCTCAAGGTGGTGCGTATACATCATATGCATCCATCTTGTCACATATGTAAGTTATCCGAGGACTTTGTAGAGATTTAGTAAAGATATCAGCAAGTTGATCCTTGGAATTGACAAATGAGGTTCTGATGATTCCGGTGATAATCTTCTCTCTAAGAAAGTGACAGTCAACTTCAATATGCTTTGTCCTCTCGTGAAAAACTAGATTGGAGGAGAGGTATAAAGCTAATTGATTTTCACATACAAGTTCCATTTGACCAACCTCACAAAATTGTAATTCTTGCAGTCAATGTTTCAACCTCACAAGCTCACATGTAGTATGAGCCATAGCTCATACTCGGCTTCTGTACTCGACCGGGCGACAACAATCTGCTTTTTGCTCTTCCATGAAATCAGATTTCCGCCCACAAAAATGCAATAACCAGAAGTAGACCGTCTATCACTTGCATCTCCTGCCCAATCGACATCTGAATACCCAATGATATTTGTGTGGCCTCTATCAGTGAAAACAAGTCCTTTTCCGGGTGCTCTTTTGATATACTTAAGAATTCGAACAACTGCATTCCAATGATTGACACAAGGAGAGTTAAGAAACTGACTTACGACGCTAACTGGAAAAGATATGTCCGGTCTGGTCAAGGTGAGATAATTCAATTTTCCCACTAGTCTTCAATATCTGCCTGGATCATAATAGGGCTCCCCCTGGTTAGGAAGAAGCTTTACATTAGGATCCTTAGGAGTATCAACTGGTTTACAATCTATAAGACCTGTTTCCTCCAAAATATCAAGGGCATACTTCCTCTGAGAGATAGCAATACCAGAGTTTGATTGAGCCACTTCAATCCCGGAAAGTAACGAAGAGGACCTAAGTCCTTAGTCTGAAAGTTTTGAAATAGATGTTGTTTTAATGCCTTGATACCTTCATAATCATCACCGGTAATTACAATGTCATCAACATAAACCACAAGGTAGATATATTTATTTGATGTTGAGCATTTAAGAAAAACAGAATGATCTGATTCGCAACGGGTTATCCCAAACTGTTGTAGAACTTTGTTGAATCGACCAAACCATGCTCGAGGTGATTGTTTCAATCCATACAAGGACTTTTTCAATTTGCATACCAAACTATGCCCCCCTTGAGCAACAAATCCAGGAGGTTGCTCCATATAAATCTCTTCTTCCAAGTCACCATGCAAGAAAGCATTCTTGATATCCAACTGAAACAGGGGCCAACGTCTCATGGCAGCCATAACTATAAAGAGGCGAAACAGATGTCATCTTCGCAACTGGTGAGAAGGTATCACTATAATCCTGACCATAGACTCGAGTATAACCTTTTGCCACTAACTGAGCCTTTAATCGATCAACCTGTCCATCAGGTCCCACTTTGACATTAAACACCCACCTGCAACCAACAATAGATTTTCCAAGAGGAGGTGGAACAAGCTCCCAAGTTTGGTTTGATTCTAACGCAATCATCTCATCAATCATGGCCTGTTTCCATCCTGGATGAGATAATGCTTCATGAAGTGTCTTAGGAATTGAGACAGTTGAAAGAGCAGAAACAAAAGCCAAGTAGGAAGGAGACAATCGGTGGTAGCTCAAAAAATTATAAATAGGATGAGGATTAGCGGTAGACCTTTTATCTTTACGAAGAGCAATAGGTAAGTCAATAGGACGCTCAGGTGGATCCGCAACAGGAGAAGAGACTGGAACAGTACCTGAATCACTAGAATTAGTAGCAGGGGTCTTAGGAGTTGAATCATTGGAATCAATAAGAGCTGTTTCTGGAGCTTCAACATGTCGGCGCTCATAAGTAATACCATACCGACGGAACTCAGGGTTACCTTGTGACTGTGGAGGATTTTGAGTAGAGACAAATGGCTCAAATAGAGGAATGGGCATCACCTGGGAAGTAGTAACATCAGTTGTAGAAGTTGTAGAATCAGATGTAGTGGGTGAAGCAAAGAATGGTCTATCATCAAAGAAAGAAACATCTGCTGAAACATAAAAACGATGTGCAGATGGAGAATAACAATGATACCCCTTTTGGTTTGGGTTTTAGAATATCCCAAAAACACACATTTGACAGCTCGAGCAGAAAATTTATCACGGCCAGGAGAGAGATCATGTACAAAACACGTAGATCCAAACACACGAACAGGGACAGCGTACAGAGGATCCTTAGGAAACAAAAGTGAGTATGGAATTTCATTACCCAATACCCATGATGGCATGTGGTTTATCAAATAACAGGCAGTGAGAATGGCATCACCCCAAAATCTGAAAGGTGCATGAGCATTGATCAATAAAGTTCGAGCTGTGTCAACCAAATGACGATGTTTTCTTTCAGCGACACCATTTTGTTGCGGTGTGTGAGGACAGCTGGACTGATGTATAATACCATGAGAAGCCATGAAGGAGTTGAATGATGTAGAAAAATATTCTTTTGCATTGTCACTCTGTAAAATTCGAATTGTTTCACCAAATTGGGTCTTTATCTCTGAACAAAACCTTTGAAAGGCACCAAATAATTCTGAACGATCCTTCAATAAGGTGATCCAGGTGCATCTAGAGAAATCACAAATGAAAGTGACATAATATTTGTATCCCAAAGTAGACGACACACGACTAGGACCCCAAACATCAGAATGGATGATATCAAAGGGAGACATTGATCTTTTATTGGCACGACTTGGAAAAGATACTCTGACATGTTTAAGCTGACATGATTCACAATCCAATGACTTTAAATGTGAAAGGTGAGGAACTAATACCTTTAACTTATCCAAACTTGGATGACCCAAACGACGATGAATGATATCTGGAGATGCAGAAACACCACAAATGGTGGATGGATGAGAATGGAGATAATAGAGACCCTGTGATTCAGATCCTGTTCCAATTATCTTTCCTGTACTTCGGTCTTGTATAAGGAAAGAGTCGGAAGAAAATGTTATAGAACAATTGAGAGATTGAGGAAGTTTACTGATTGAGATCAAATTAAAAGGACTTCCAGGTACGAATAACACATAATTCAAGGATAGAGATGGCAGAGGAGAAGCTTGACCAATACCAGTAACTTGTGCCTTAGGACCATTAGCAACAGTAATGTTGTGAGGTATCTTAGGAGGTGACAAATTAGAGATAAGAGAGGGATAACCAGCAACATGATCAGAAGCACCAGAATCTAAAACCCATGATCCAGTAGAGTGAGATAGGCACACCGTAGAATTGTTGAAATGAGCCAATGTGGCTGAAGAGGAAACTGGTTGGATCGCCATTAAACAACACGAAACAAAAACCAGGATGGTTCCCTTTGGACACCGAACGACTGAATTGAGAAAAAAAAAATATAATAAAAATATAGGGCTAGCCTTGACAGTGACTGAACCCAAAGACAAAACTAGGATTTCAGAACCATGCTCTGGATCATATCATATTATGTGAGGAGAATGTACATTTATATG